>Ga0209573_1000231_pt1 | contig 137914 bp, 114 predicted proteins | sample TNRBio252014_DNA_FD_185870 | JGI IMG/M metagenome (GOLD analysis project Ga0209573, IMG submission 185870) | Wastewater treatment Type I Accumulibacter community from EBPR Bioreactor in Madison, WI, USA - TNR Reactor_6/25/2014_ DNA (SPAdes)... | ecosystem: Engineered > Bioreactor > EBPR >...
AAGCCCATCGGTGTGGCCGAATGGCGCACGCGACTGGTCGCTACCTTGCCGAAGGGACTGCGCGGCACCCTGCCCAGTGTGAAGGAGATCGAAAGAGAGCTCAGCGAATGAACACCGACAAGTTCCCCAATGAGGACAAGAGCCTCGGGCCTGAGATGAAGAGCACCGGCGAGGCGATCTATTTCATCAAGGATCTGAAGGATCCGTTCTTCCGGCAGGTGTATGGGGAGAGGAGTATGTATTTGAGCCGGTAGCCCGCCCTGGGCTTGTCGAAGGGTTGGGCGTGCCGACTCGCTCTTCGGCTCCGCTCTGCTGCGCTCAGGGCCTCGCTGTCGCGCTTTCCGGTCGTACTCCTCGCTGCGGGGTACCCGCGCGAACGCTCACACGCATACGGGAGAGAAGAACTACTCCTTATCAGGCATTTCTTCAAGGATGTTGCCATTGAGTAGGGCAACGTACAATTGATGGTACCAAGCCCAAGCTGCGCGTGCCATTTTCCATTCAGAGTCACTGACCTGAGTGTCTTCCGAGGTTTTCGGGTGGGTCAAGGAGTGACGCTTTTTCGCGGCTGCCTTGAAAGCATCCTTCCCCTTGTCACCGAGGACTGATCCCACTTCTTCAGTTCTGCTCAGGTGCTTGGCATAGCAGTGTATCGTGTACAGGAATAGTTCCTCGGTTGGATACCGCTTGAGTGCACGCTTGGCTTTTCCTTTATCGAGTCTGATCTCTACTTCGCTCAGGATGAACTCTTCGTCGAGCGTTAGATACACTTGGCCCAACTTATTCAATCTCAGAAGCTCTTTCCTTAGTTGGAGGCTTATCCCTTCAACCATGGCGAACAAGGACATGATGTATGCCCTGCGTTCGTTGAAGTGTGGGCCTTTAATGAGTCCACGCTCAAGAGCCCATAGCTCATTGTGTATCGACCCGCTTATGACCACGTGGTCCGCATGTGTTTCAAGGTCTCGTGTGATGAAGTGCTTCGCCATGCTTGAATATTATGGCTGATGCTCATTTCGCTCCAGGTGAGTTACGCTTAATTCGAACGTGCCCCGCTCCCGCGGATCTGTGATCCGTGGTCTTTTTCATTTGGCCACTATTACAGAGGGTGATCCTTGGCGATCTGTGATCGTCTCACCCCAAATGCTTTCCAGCTTCAGCATGCCTGGCAAACCGGCTTCGTCACGGGCGCTGGAATAAAGGTAATGGTGCGGCTCTTCCACCAACCCTCCACTACTGGGTTACGATGGATGTAGCACAGCTTCTGCTGAATGATGTCCGGGCGCCGCAGCCGGATCGGGTGCAGGTCATGTTGCCAAAGCTGGATGCCGCCGCCGGGCTTGCCAAGATGTGCCATCAGCCATTCCCGTCTGCTCTCCTGCGCATTCTCTTCCACGGCCTTTACCATGGCCTTGGCCGTGAACTTCTTGTGGTCTCGTAGGATGTCCTGAAGCTTCACGCCGGGTTTTGCCCGCGCGATCAGGCGTACATGGCTGCTCATGATGCACCATGCAAAGAGCTCGAGTCCTTTTTCCTTTTGGCAGTAGCGCAAACTTTCCACCAGGATGTCCTTGTACAGGGGTCACGTGAATACATCCACCCAACCCACCGTGGCATAGGTGAGGAAATGCAGGTCCTCCTGATCGTGGGTCCTGTAGTTGCGCGACACTGAACGAAGATAGCCAGGACTGATCACGGATCGGCCCAAACGATCCGGTCATGGTCTCGATGTGGTGAGCGATGACCAAGGGCCACAGGCCCGCGGGAGCAAGCGCATAGGATCGAAGCCAACCCGCGCGCCAGCCGCACCGTGCCCTCCCGTAGTACTGCAGGACGCCAAGGCCTACGGCGAGCCCAATGAACTATGCCAGAGGTGATGCTCGGCGCCGGGCTCAAGGACTTCCAATTCAAGCCGCGCCTCGACGAAGGCAAGGCGCGGAAGGTGCCCATCTTCAGTTTCGACAAGTTCAAACGGCCGGTCAAGTACACTTACCTTTGGTCAACACTCATTCGCCATGGATATCGCCCTGAAGAAGCTCGACCTCATTCAACGCCTCATGCAGGTATGGGACGAGGCGACGCTGCAGCGCATCGCCAAGACCATTGAGGCCGAGGTTCCTGAAACCGACATGGACATGACCGATGAGGATTGGGCGGAGTTGGATCGTCGTCGTGCCGAGCACCTGCGTGGCGAAGGCAGGTCCTACACGAAAGACGAGGCGATGCGCATGTTGCGCAGCACGCGGAAGTGAAACACTTCGAACTCGATGTGCGGCAGGCTGCACTGGATGGGGCTGCCGAGATCAGCGCGTGATACGAGGAACAGCAGTCAGGCCTTGGCGACCGGTTCCTAACCGCGCTGGATGCTTGCTTCTAGGATCTGATGACCAGTCCGTTCCGGCAAGTGCGGAAGGAGCCGTTCCGGTATGCGAGCATCCAAGGTTATCCGCACTATCGCGTGGTATTCGTGGTGGACGGGAAGGTGATCACTGTCTACCAAGTGCGGCACACGAGCCGAAAGCCGGATCCCCGGTTCGGTACGTGCTCCATCAAGGACGAAGTGGTGCATGTGATCGAGGTCAACCCGCACCAGCCGTATCGTGCCCTACCGACGCTGGTCCGACCCGGTGCCGTTGGCAGTTCCCCCTACTTATCCTTTGCCTTCGGTGCCTCGGTTCCCGGCGGCAGCAGCTTGAAGTACGACGCCTTGAAGCGGCCATCCACTACTTCGCCCTGCACCTCGGCTTGGCGTACAGCCAAACAGAAACCGTTCTTATCATGTGGATGCCCGAAGGTGCTGATGCCCACACCGTCCACATAGAAAGTGCCTTCAGGCAGGCGCACGGCCAGGTCACAGCCATCACCCTTCATGTTGTAATTGCATTCACCGCACGTGGCCTCCACGGTCAGGAGTGGTTTGGTGCCTTCGGGAGCGGGGGCCAACTCTTTCGCCACCTGTGCGGATGCGAATGAGGCAAGGAAGGAAGCTACGAGGGTGAAGCCGGTCTTTTTCATTGTGGATGAATGATGCAACGAGGCAAAAGTACGGCATATCGATGCCTGCGGTTTCCTCCTGTATGATGGGAGCGATGTTGGAACCCGCGGTCATAGCGGGTCTGAGCCTCCTCCTGCGGACCGCCCAGTGCATCGTGATCGAACCCCGTACGGGCCATGGCACGGCGCACCGCACCGATGGCCAAGGCAGCTATCTGGGCTACCTCGGCAAGGATGCCAGCTTCAGTGCCTACCGGAAGCTACTGGTGGAGCTTGGAGAGCGGGCGTAGCGGTTCCTGTTCACCCAAGGAGGACTTTGGGCAATGTGATCCTTGATGGATATCAGGCGTGGCCCGCAACTGCATGGGTAGCTTTGGAACAATGCCCATGCAACCCATGCGGCAGGTCATCAAACGAAAGACGAAGCAGTATGAACTACACGGAGAATTTTGAAGGGATCAAGCTGGATGTCCAAGCCGTGGACCATGAAGTGGAAGCCGGGGTGCAGGAGCAAATACGCAAGATGCTTTCGCGCCTGGGCCGCCACTTCCAAGGCATTACGCATGCCGATGTGTACTTGGAGGACAAGGCGGCAAAATCCAATGACCCCAAACAGGTAAGCGTTCGCTTGGGCATTCCGGGCAACGACCCTTTCGCCTCAGAGCGCGGCGACAATTTCATGGCCTTGCTGGCGAACGTGGAAGAGAAACTGAGACGGCAGTTGGAAAAGCGTTGATCTGCTTCAGGAACATGGCAAAGACCAAACACGGCAAGGCCAAGGCCCCGCTCAGCGAACTGCTCTCCTTAGTGGGCCGCAAAGCATTGGTGACCGGCGGCGCAAGCGGCATCGGCCGTGCCATGGCCCTGCGATTGGCCGAGGCGGGTGCCCAATTGGTGCTGATGGACCGTGATGAGGAGAAGCTCGGCAACTTGAGGGAAGAGATGCCCACTGCCGAGCTGCACGCGATCGACATCAGCAACAAATCCGCGATCGACCGTTTTTGGGAGGGACGCACCGCACGGGACATCGATATTCTGGTGAACAACGCGGGCATCTATCCCTTCAAGCCATTCTTGGAGCTGGACGCGGCCTATTTGGCCCGGGTGATGGACACCAACCTCTATTCCGTGCTGTGGATGTGCCAGGGCTTTATTCGGAACCGGATCAAACAGGGCGGTGTGGTGGTGAACATCGGCTCGGTGGAAGCGATCATGCCCTTCAAAAAGGATGTGGTGCACTATTCCATGAGCAAGGTGGGAGTGATCACCCTGACGCGCGATCTGGCACGTGAATTCGGCGACAAGGGCTTCCGGGTGAATGCCATCATTCCCGGCGGCATCCTGACCGAAGGCACAAAGTCCGCGGCCAAACAAGCCATCATCACCTTGGATGCCCGCCTGATGTCGGACTCGTACAATTTCTACCAGCGCCTGCCCATTGGCCGCTTCGGCGACCCGGACGAAGTGGCACGCATGGCCGTGGTGCTTTCATCCAACCTGTCCAGTTACGTTCACGGCGCATTGCTGCCAGTGGACGGAGGGTTCCTTTCGGCATAGGCAGATGCGCCTACAGTCAGCCTATTTTATCAACCAGGCTCACTCTCCCGGCCCGCCCAGCGCATCATAGTTGAACCCGGCGCGGGCCATGGCGCGGCGCGCCGCACCGATGGCCTTGGGTGAGGGATTGGGCGGATGCACGGGCGTATCCTTCACCTGGGCCAAACGCTCGAGCAAGGTGTCGGTCTGGTGCTTGGTGAGCTGTTCGCAGGCATCGTACATGCCGCCGGGCTCTTCCTCGATCTGGTCGTGCAGGTCCAGCATGTGGCGGATCACGCGGGTCAGCTCCACACTGGGCGGGATCACCATGAGGGAGGTGAGCGCACCATGGTCCAAGCGCAGCTTGGCCTGCACGGGCAGGGGTTCTCCCCCATTGGCCTCTTGTGCGGCCACAAAGAGGATCTTCTCTTCCATGCCGATGTGGCGCAAAAGCCCCGCGCGGAATTGGTCGTACAGTGCGTGGTCGATGTGGCCCGGCTTGGCGAATGCCCCGTCCAGCAGGGCCTCCAGGCGGCGGTGATCGTTTGTGAAGAAGGCGTGGAGCGGCCGGTTCATGGCGCTATATCAACGATAAATGGAACTGCGGTGGCCCACATCACGGACCTCCACGACACGGATCTTCTCCTCGATGCTATACACCACCCTGTAATTCCCGATACGAATGCGCCAGAGGTACTCCTCCCGTCCTTTCAACTTTTTCACGCCTGCCGGGCGTGGCTCTTCACGCAGGCCGTCGATCGCCTCCGTGATCCTGGCAACCACAGGTTTGGGCAAGCTCGCCATTTCCTTCAACGCCCTGCGGCTGATGACCACCGACCAGGTCAAAGCTTGCCGGACTTGCGGAGCTCGGCCTTGGCCTTCTCCCAGGGTACCATTTCATCCTCCTTCCGAATTTCGGCAATGATCACGTCCAGCAGGTCTTCAACAGCTTCCCGATCGGTGGCCAGCACATCCACATCAATTTGCACATAACGCTTCTTGCGGGTTTCATCGCAGATGATGCTCACGCCTTTCATGTTCTTGGAATTCATCTTTCCCAAAGATACTGGGTGAACGGCAACGCATGATGCCACCCTCTGAACCGCCAACCTCAGCTTCACACCTTCGTTTTGGCCACCTTCACCTGCCACACCTCCGGCCCGCTTTGCAGGTATTCCCAGGAGAAGGGGATCTTGCTTTCGGCCTCGATCTGGTAGTAGAGCGGCTTGGGGTCGTGGTCGTTGGTGAAGACGAAGGCCTCGCCAGGCTTCAGGGCATCGAAGGCATCGAAGACCATTTCGTGGCGCTTGGCCGGGTGAAAGGGGCGCGCATCGAAGGTGCTCACCACGGCCACGGCGGGTGCTTCCTCCGTGCTGCCTCCATCCTTGCGCACGTGCACCACCCACTCACCGGGCTGCTGCTTCTTGTAGGTCCAAGTGTGTTGACCGGCAAAACGTTCGTTGAAGATGGCGTGGACCTCCGTAGGTTCCTCGGCGGCGATCAGCTCCATCACGTGGCCGATCTCCATCATGCCATAGCGGTGGAACACCACGTGCTTCCAGTCTTCCGCCGCCACCTTGCGCAGGTCCATCAGGGTGGAAATATCCGTGAACTCCCGGCCCACGGAATCTTCTTCGCGTGTCACCATCACCTTCCAATCGCGGCCGCCGCGCTGCAGGTATTCCCAGCCCACCACGTCGCCGTGGATGGAGCGGAACTCATAGAACAGCGGCAGGGGGTCGTGGTCGTTGATGAAGATGAAGCTTTCGCCCACGGGCAGCTCCTTGAACAGTTGAAGCAGGGTGCGGTGCCGGTCGATGGGCACCATGACGCGGACATCAAGTTCTTGGGGAAGGTGGATCTCGTTGCTCATGTCGTCCAGGAAGGTTCAGTGCTGTGGGTCGTCGGAGTGTGTTGTTGGGTCGATGTCCTGTTCGGTCATTGGCGGACGATGCGCACCTGTTCCCGTCCCTCGGGACTTTCCAGATGAACAAGGTACATGCCAGGCGCCAATTGCGCTATATCGATGCTCCCATCCGTGGTCATGGAGCCCGATGCATTGATCACTTCACGTCCCGAGGGATCGATCACCCGCACCCGCCTGACCGAGAAGGGGGCATGGTAGTTGACCATGGAGGATGCCGGCACCGGGAACACGCGCACCTCTTCGGTGGATGCCTGCTCAACCACATCCGTGCTCGGATCCACGATGATGAACTGCCACATCATCTCATCGATGTGCATCAGGTTGTGACAGTGGTACATCAAGGGCCAATCGCCGGTGGTGTAGGTGGCGAACTTCATGATGGTACGCACGGTGTCGCCCACATCCACATGCACGACGGATTTCGGTCCGCGTTCCCATTCAGGTGGAAGGTCCCCATTGCGGTCCAGCACGTAGAACGAGCCACCATGCACGGTCATGGGGTGGGCCATGTTGGAATGGTTCACCCAGGTCCAGATCTCGGTGCTGCCCAGTATGATGGTGTCGTTGATCACATCCATGTCCCAGGCGGTGCCGTTGATCTGGAAGTTGCCGATGCCGCTCACCATGCCCATGCCGGTGATCTCCTTGATGCGTGTGCGGCTGGCCGAGCCCTCGGGCCACGGCTGCACATTCGCCAAGGTGGCGGGTATGGCGGTGATGGGGTCGTTGGTGGGCGCCGTCACGCGGATGCGCAGGATCGGGAAGTCGATGCCATTGAGCGAGCTGCTCTCCCACATCAGGTTGTTCGATCCGGGCACGGTCTGTGGCAGTTCGCTGCCGAAGCTCATCAACAACAGGCTGTCGCCTTCCATGCCCGAGAGGTCCAACAGGATCTCGGCACGTTCCCCGCTGCCCAAGGTGAGCCGCGTCATTTCCACAGGTGCCGAGAGGAGACCGCCTTCGCTACCGATAACATGGAAGGGGTGGTTGCCTTCGAACCCGAAAGGGTAATAACGCGCGGTGGAAGCATTGGCCACGCGCAGGCGCACCACTTGGGCCGGGCACTCCAGGTAGGGGCGCGGCGTGCCATTCACGAGGATGGAATCGCCGTATGGTGTGAGGATGAACTGTCCGCCGGGCGTGAACCGCTTGTCCTGCACGACCACCGGGAAATCGTCGATGCCCCAATCGCGTGGCAGGGGCAATCCGGCCTCTTCGGCGTCCTGCACGATGAGCAGGCCGGCAGCGCCCTTGTTCACTTGCTGGCCGATGGTGCCCATGGTGTGCGGGTGGTACGTGTACATGCCCGCCTTGTCGAGCACCTTGTACTTCACATCCCAACTATCGCCGGGCATGAGCATGAGGGGCGGGCTGCCGTCGAATTCGGGCGGCACCTCCAGGCCGTTCCAGTGCATTCCGCTGGGCTCGGCCAGCTGGTTCACCACATGGAAATGGACGGTGTCGCCTTGGTGAAGGAGCAGGGCCGCACCCAGGAAGGGCGCGCTGATACCGTATGTATCCGTCACCACGCCGGGGTAGAATTCCTTTGTGCCCTCGTCCAGTACCAGTTGGAAGGTGTCCTGCTCGATCAAGGGCGGGATGGCCAGCGGGTTCTGGGCGGAGGTAACGATGGCCAGCATCAGTGAGCCTGCGACGGATAAAGTGGGGCGTACTGCCATGGGCGTGGTCTTTGCGGGCAAGCTGTGCTTTTCGGAAAGAGCGGGACATGACCTTCATCAGGTGTGCCTGGTGCAATGATCGTAGGCCATGTTGATCACTTGATCCCTGTTCACTTCTTCACCTCACCGCCTGGGGCAGGCATCATGCCCAACTGCTGCATCGTCTTCATCTCCTCGATATTGACCCGCTTCGATCCACCTCCTCCTGTTCGAAGCCCAAGCCTTGTCCGAGGACGGGTGCGTCGTGTCCGGTACCCTGAAGCGTTAGTTTCGCAACATGAGAGCACTTTTCATTCTCGGGTTCGTAGCTGCTGGTCTGTGCGCTCGCGCACAAGAATGGATCCAACGCGCCGACCTGGCCGGTGTTGCGCGATGGGGAGCCTGCGGGTTCGCCATCGGAGGTACCGGTTACATCGGTCTGGGCTACGATGGTGCCAGCCACCTCGACGACCTGTGGGCATGGGATCAGGCCACCGACAGTTGGCAACAGCGGGCCTCCTTCCCCGGCGGGGCGCGTGAGCATGCGCTGGGTTTCGCCATCGACGGGACCGGGTACATGGGCTTCGGCCGTACGGGTATCGGCCAACCCGGCCTCACCGACCTCTGGGCCTACGATCCGGTTTCGGATACATGGGAGCAGCGCGAACCCATACCCGCGATCGGCCGGTCCGCACCGAGCGCCTTCGTGCTGAACGGGAAAGCCTACATCGCATGCGGTAATCCCAACGGTTTCCCGTACCTCTCCGAACTCTGGGAGTATGATCCTGATACGGACAGTTGGACCCAGCACACCAGCATGCCCGGGACCGGCCGTTCGGGCCCCATGGCCTTCGCCGTTCTGGGGAAAGGGTATGTGGGATCGGGGAATGACAACTCGAGCAACGCGGCCTGCGGCGACTTTTGGGAGTGGGATCCAATGACCGATACGTGGACGCAGAAGGCCGACCTGCCCGGACCGGAACGGCGTACGGCCTGTTACTTCGCATTGGAGGGCACACCCATCGCTGGTGGAGGTTGGGATGGTACGGACTACTTCACCGACTTCTATGTGTACAGCCCGGTCTCCGACTCCTGGACACCGATCCCGGAATTCGAAGGGATCGGCGCACATACACCCGTCTCCTTCAGTGTGAATGACCTGGGTTATGTGGGTACCGGCGGTATTCCCGGGGGTGAAACGGATCAATACTGGGAGTACAGTAAAGGCACTTTGACTGTCGGCGATGCTCCGCGCCAGGAAGCGATCGAAGCCGTACTGGGTGATGGGCGTATCACGCTCCTGAACTGGACGCGTGCCAAGGCGGATGTCTACGATCTGTACGATGCCGGTGGTCGCCTGGTCGCGAGTGGGACATTGCGTACGAACACCATTGTCCTGGCCCGGAACGACAAGGGCTTGTTCATGCTCCGACTTTCCGGCACGGAGGGAGGACAGCGGATCTTCAGGTTCGCGGTCCTGAACCCTTGATCCCGGTCACCACGAACCGCTGATCCGGCTGCATGCTATCATGTTCGGTTCCGCAAGGTCGGCACGGGGACTGGTGGCGCTCAGGCACGATGCACAGGTGCTGTGCCTGACCTCATGGCGCGTAAAGCAACAAGCGTCGGACCTGCAAGTCTGAAAGGCATCATGAACATCGGGTTCGTATTGCGCTTCTTCAGGATACCCTCGCGCAAGTTCGCTGACCTTGTTCGCACGATCATCCACCGACGGATCCATTCCTGACCCATGGCGAACGAGAAACCACAAGGCAACGCCACAGAAGCGGGCCAGACAATGAATGGCAACGGCAAGTGCCCCGTGTCCACGGCGCCATGCACAACCCCGTGGCGGGCCGCGGCATGCGCATCACGACTGGTGGGCCGGGCGGCTCAATCGCTCCATCCTGCACCAGCGCCAACCAGTAAGCAGCCCGATGGATGCGGACTTCAACTACCGCACGACCTTCGCGGATCACGATCTTGTGGCCATGAAGGGTACGGTACATGAGGAGGAGCGATCCGAAGGAGTGAACTGGGCTGGGCAGACGCTAAGCGGCCAGGTCTTCGAGCAATGCACTTTCCACCGCTGCGACCTTTCCAAAGCCTTGCTCGAGCGTTGCCGGTTCGTGGATTGCACCTTCAGGGCTTGTGATCTTTCCATGGTCAGGCTTGGCGGCACGAGCCTTCAGGGTGTGTGTTTCGAGGGCTGCAAATTGCTGGGCACCGACCTCTCGGCGTGCAACCCCATGCTGTTCAAGGTAGGCTTCGACCAATGCAAGCTGGACCATGCGGTGCTCAGTGGATGTCGGCTGAAAGGCACGCGCTTCGCCCAGTGTACCATGACCGGCGTGGAACTTTCGGGTGCTGATCTGGAAGAAGCGCTGCTCGAAAAGTGCGATCTGCGGGATGCGGTGTTCGATCGTACGGTACTTCGCAAAGCGGACCTGAGCACGGCATACAACCTTGCCCTCGACCCTGACCGGAACGACCTGCGTGGTGCCCGTTTTTCCGTGGAGGGCGCGCTGGCCCTGCTGGCGAAGTACGGAGTAGAGGTCGGATAGCGCGTGATCGGTGGGACGGACCACCAAGGAAGGTGATCGGAAAAGTTCGCGTTCCATTCGCCGATCGATTAACTTTAGGAAGCCATGAACAACGAGCCGAACAAGGACGACATCCTCCTGATGGAGCAGGAGCACATTTCCATGCATGTGCGGCCTTCGGAGCGCCTGATGTCGCAGACCTGGCGGGGGTATGTGCCGAGCGCGGAATTCCGCTCCATCATGAACGAGGCCTTGGTGCACGCGGAGCGGTTGGATGTGCGGCGCTGGTTCAACGACCTGCGCGAGATGGAGGCCATCCTGCAGAAGGACGAGAAGTGGACCATGGAGGATTGGTTCCCACGGTTGGCCAGGACCAACGTGGCCCGCATGGCCTTTCTGATGAGCGCTGATTATTTCAACCAGATGAGCGTGGACCGTATCATGAACGTAGGAACCGCATTGATGCCGCTCGCTGTGGGTTATTTCGGTGATGCGGAAGAGGCGAGGTCCTGGCTGTTGAGCACCGAGTCGGCCATGGAGCCGGTGTAGTCGCGGCCAAGCATGACCTCGGTGGAGTAACAGGTCACGTATGCGACCGAGCCTTGTGGTCGCAAAGGAATACGGGATGCGCCGTATGACGGGGCCAGTGGAGATCAGCTACTTGTGCAGCCGATCGGTTTCATTTCAACAGGCTGACATGTCCGAGCCTTTCCTGGACCTCGCCGGTACTCTTCACCTGGTAGATCAACCGGTAGGGGTAAATATCCTGCTTCAGGATCTCCCCGCCGCCATTATTCATGGTGCCGTTCCACGGGATCCGCGGGTCGTTCGATACGTAGACCACTTCTCCCCAGCGGTCGAAAACGGTCATGGTGTAGGCTGTTACGTCCGGGATGTTGATCGACATGGTCCAGGTATCGTTCTCCCCATCGCCATCCGGGGTGAAGGCGTTGGGTACGTATGTGAAGAGCACATCATCGATGATCACGGTGTGGCAGATCGAATCCGCACAGCCATGTGCATCCCGGGCCACCAGGCACACCTCATACGTACCGGGTTCCTTGTTCGAGAAGGTGTACTGTGTTTCCGCTCCGGTCGCGGATGCGAGGTCGGCGATGTTCCAGAGCCAGGAGCTGGCGTTGAGCGATGTGCTGGCGAAGTCGATGGTGGGTGCGTTCACGTTCGCGGGCACAGGTCCGTGGATGAAATCGGCGATCACCTCGGGCGGCTGTGGCAATTGCAGTCCGAGTGTACCGATACAACCTGCCTGATCACGGATGCGCAGTTCATAAAGACCTGCACACGTGTCCGGTGAAGTTGCTGATGTGCCGAAGGAAAGACCGCCATCGAAACTGAATGCCACTGCCGCTGGATCGTGGATGGTGATCGACCCATTGCAGTCGCCGAAACACCAGGGTTCCACGAGGGAGGTACTGTCGATGGTGAGCAGTTCCGGCTGCCCGATGGTGAAGGTGTTGGTCGTGGTGCATCCATTCACATCGGTCACGGTCACCGAGTGATCGCCTGCGCAAAGGGTGGCCACCGTGTTCGTATCGGCCAATGTGGTGTCGCTCCAGAGATACGTGAATGCACCATTCCCACCGGTCACTTCCACGGTGGCGGTACCGTCGCAATAGCCGAAGCAGATGGCATCGGTGCTTGTCATGGTGCCGACGAGTGGGCGGGTGAAGGTGATCGTGACGCTATCCACCAGGTGGCAGAGCACACCGTCGTCCTCGGTCCAGTGGAACATGGCCGGACCGCTGTCCGGTGCGGTCACCGTGGTCTGCGGGGCGTTCGCATCGTCGAACACATATCCCGCCGGACCGGTCCAGGTGCCGGTACCTGTGTTGCCGATGGAAGCGCTCAGGCCGTACGTGAGGACGCAGACGGTCGAGTCCGGTCCCGCATCCACCACGCCGCAACAACTGGGGTCGCTGGCATCAAGGATCTGGATCTCCAGGTCGGCGGAGCCAACACAGCCCAGGGGCGATACCACCGTGTAGGTGTATGTCCCGGCCGGGTCCACTTGCGGATCGAACGTGCCGGCCAGCACGTTCCCTGCCGCATCGGTCCAGGTTCCCCCTGCGTCGGGCGTGCCCGCAAGCAGGTCGATCATCTGGTAGCTGGGCGGTGTGGCGCAGAGGATCACGAGCGAGTCAGCACCTGGGTCCAGGCCCGGATCGATGTCCACATATACACTGTCCTGTGCATTGCAGACCGGATGACCGTTGATGTGCGCGGAAACCGTGTACAAGGTCGGGTTCGTCGTATACACCATCGGGTCGCTCACCGTTGGATCGGAGAGTCCATCCACCGGGGACCATGACCAGGTCATGGAGGCGTTGGGGTCGCAGGTGGTGGTGCCGGTGTATACGACACCGCCGGTCGGTCCGGGTCCAGCTTGGAAGATGGGGGCACCAGCATCGTCGAGCAGGGTGAACGAATTGTCCGCATCCGACCAGAAGCTGGGGTTGTACAGCAAGGAGATGGTCTGTCCGCTTTCCACCGGGAAGCTCACCGTATCCTGGGTGATGCCCCAATCCAGGAAATAGCTTTCACTGTTGGCATCCACGGTGATGGCCACCGAGGCACCGCCCCAGCCATCGGCGAAGGCATCGTTCATCACTATGCTCCACTCGCATGCGGTGGTCAGTCCGGTCACGTTGGCCTGTAGTTGCATGGAGTCGTTGCAGATCACGATGTCCTGCCCGGCATCCAGCATGAAGGGTTCATTCACCGTGAGGGTGATCGTGGTGTCGTAGGTGCATCCGAAGTTGTCAGTGACCGCATATTGAAAAGGGTACACACCTGGCGCCGTGGCCGTGAAGGTGAGGGTATCGCCGTTGGCCGAGATCACATCCGGTGTGGTCCCACCGACCCAGGCACTGGAGTCGGCCTCTGGGCCGAAGGAGGGTGTGAAGGTGGTGACGTCGGGAATGATGGTCGGGTCGAAGTGGATGGACCAGGAGCAGATGAATCCATTGTCCGCGGCCCACAGGTCAGTGCTTTGATAGGTCCAATCCCCGTTCAGCGGGCAGCCCAACAGGTTGTCGAAGGTCTGCACCGGTTCGTAGGTCCCTGGGTTCAATGAGCCACTGGGCGGTGTGCCCGCCACCGTGGTATTTCCTCCGGCGGTCACGTTATCCACCCATGTGCCATTGGTGGCGGTTGGGCTCCAGCAATACTCCCAGCATGCACCGAAAACGGGGTCTTCATTGCTGTCGGTGTCGTTCGGTTCGCCCAGGTAGGTGCCGCCGCCGCCCTGCTGATGGAAGATCATGCTCTGACCGTTCGGGCAGATCACCTGCAGGACCAGGTCGCCCATGAACGTGTGTTCCATCTCCACGCAGATGGAGAGGATGTTGGACACACTGGTGATCTGCTGGCCGAAGTCGAATTGTTCGAAGGTGAGCGTGGAGGTGAAGGGGAGGCCCACATCATCGGGCAGGAAGATGCCTTCGCCGAAGTTCGCGTCGGGGATCCCGGTCCAGGTGGTGGGCTGGGCACCGCCAAAGAGCGTGACGGTCTCCCCGAAGCAGGTCTCCACGCTCTCATCCGTCGGGCTGAAGTTCGGGGTGGTGCTCACCAGGATCTGCAGGTCCACCAGGTTGAGGTTGCGGCAATCATTGTCATCGGTCACGTACAGTTGCACCACATGCTCCCCATCCTCGTCGAAGATGTGGGTGACCACCGGGCCGCTGGTGCTGTCCACGGTGCCATCATCAAAGTCCCAGAGGTACTGGACAAGGTTGAAGTTGTTCTGCGCCGTGGAGCCGGAGCCATCGAAGGTCACGGCCTCGCCCTGGCAGATCAAGGCGGGTACGGCTTCGGGCATGGTGGCCACGGAGGTGGGGTTCAGGCAGGGTACGGTGCATTGGAAGCCCGCAGCGAAATCGCCGATGCCCGTGTTGTTGGAGTGGAAGACGATGGTGAGGCAGCCGGTGGTGTTGAACACGGTACCGCTCACCACCAGGTTCTGAAGTGCCGATCCGGTGTAGGATCCGAGCGAGGTGGCACTGGTGTTATCGCCGTCGTAGATGCTGATATTGTCGTCGTTGTTCCCCGCGGTGCTCAGGTTGAACACGAACCAGGTGAGGTAGATCACGTTCCCGGGAACGTCCGGGCAGATCGTAAGCGTGAAATCCTCGTTGTCCGAGTAGGATCCGTTGGGCCCGCCGGAATCCTCGATCACACCGGAGCAACTGGTCGCCGAGCCGGCGGTGATGCTGATCTGTTGGGCGCTGCCCGAAAGCACGAGCAGGGCGAGCACGAGGGGGGTAAGGAGGCGGGCAACGAGCATCACGGTCAAAGTTGGGGCGGGTCGCTGTTGATCCGGAACATCGGCTGGACGAAACGGGTATCCATACGGACGGAGCGGCAACACCTTAAGGTCAAGATCCGGGGTACGGGGTCTGGTGGTCAACAGATGCAGGACTATCCACATGGCCCGTCGGTTGCCTGCCCCTCGGTCATCCGGTGGGCCAATGCGGGATCACCCTCGCTGGTGGGCGTGTTCGCCGAGCCAGGCGAGGGCTTTCCTGGCCCGCGAACGGATCGCCGGGCCTGGGTCCACACGTAACGCATCCTCGAGCAGCAGGCGGAATTCCGGGATGAGATCGGGATACAGGTGGACCAGCCGCAGGGCCACGGTGATGGCGAAGGCGCGTTGGGCGATGGAACGTTGTGGATCGGCGATCAACGTGAACATCGTTCCGATGATCTTGCCGTGGAGCGGTTCAGGCAGGTCGCAGTACTGCATGATACGTATGCTGTTCCGATGAACGGCCTCATGCACGGGCTGGTCGAGCACGTCGAGCAACCGTCGCAGGTATGGGCCGATCAGCTGCGGATGGGATTCCCCGATGAGGCTCGCGCTGTACGAAGCCCGCTGGGCCATGCGGTGTTCCCCATCCAGCATGTAGTGCATCAAATCGGCGTATCGACCGGGATCCGCCCCAATGAAGTCGGCGATGGCCACGGCATTGGCGCGGCTGTGTTCCTTCAGGAGCTGACTACGGATGTACATGGCAACAGCGGTCGGGTCGCAGCCCTTCCCGCATACCTCAAATGGTCAACCTTTCCGTTCCTTCCTCGGGAACTTCGGCTTCGGTTCGTAGAAGCCGTCCTTCTTCTGGAAGCCGCGAGGGCCACTGCGGTCGTCGCGCTTTCCATGGTGGCCGCCACCCTCACCCCGATGGGGTCGATAACTGCTCTGGTGGCCGCTCCGGTCCCCACTAACATGGGACCCACCGCGATCCCCACCACGGTCGTTCCCGCTCCGGTAGCCACCGCCACGGCCTTGGTATCCGCCACCACTTCGGTAACCACCTCCATCACGATGGCCGCTACTGCTTGGCCGGGGTTCACCGCCCTTGCTTCCACCGGCGGCCGCATCCACGCGCACGCTGCGGCCCTTGTAGTTGGCGTTGTTGAAGGCGTTGAGCACCTGCTCGAAGTGATCGGGCTCGATGTCCACGAAGGAATACACGTCCTTGATCAGCATGCGGCCGATGAACTCGCCGCTGATGCCGCTGATGCCACAGATGTAGCCGAGCATCTTGCCCTTGTCGAAACCATCGGCCGTGCCCAGGTTGATGAACATCTGGCGGCCGGTGCTGAAACGCTCCAGCGACGAGGGCCGTTCGGCACGTGCACTGTGGTCCTTGCGGCTCATGTCCACGTTCAGGTCGAACGAAGTGCGGTGCGCCTCGATGATGCGGTTGAAGGTGAGGCTCATGAACCGGTCGATGAGCTCTTCCTGGCTGAAGTTCATCAGATCGGCACGCGCCTCGCTGAGCAGTTCCTCCAAGCCTTCGCTATCGACCTCCACGCTTTTCAGGCGTTTCATGTAGGCCTTCACCTGCTGCTTGCCGATCTCTGCGCCGCCCGGCACACGCACGTAGGTGAAGTGCGTCTTCAGCACACGCTCCAACTGCCGGATCTTGTTCACGTCGCGCACACCGATGATGCTGAGCGAGATGCCCGCACGGCCGGCCCGGCCGGTACGGCCGCTGCGGTGCGTGTAGTTCTCCGCCTCGCCGGGCAGGTCGAAGTGGAACACATGGGTCACGTCCTTCACGTCGATCCCACGTGCGGCCACGTCCGTCGCGATCAATAATCGGAGGCTGCGGGCACGGTAGCGGCCCATCACGTGGTCGCGTTGCGCTTGGGAAAGGTCACCGTGGATGGCGTCGGCATTGTAGCCATCCTTCACCAGTGCGGTGGCCAGGTCCTGTGTCTCGTGTTTCGTGCGGCAGAAGACGATGCCGAACAACTCGGGATCCGCATCGACGAAACGTTTCAGGGCGGCGTAGCGGTCCTTGGAATGCACCACGCAGTACTGGTGCTGGATGGCGGCAGCGGCGCTGTTCACCGGCCCAACGGCCACCTCTTCGAATTCGCGCATGTAGCGCTTGGCGATGCGGCGCACCTCGCTGCTCATGGTGGCGCTGAAGAGCCAGGTCTTCTTGTCCACCGGGGTCTTCTCCAGGATCTCGGTGAGGTCCTCCTGGAAACCCATGTTCAGCATCTCATCGGCCTCGTCGAGCACCACTACGTCCACGGTGGTCAGGTCAAGCACTTCACGGCCGATCAGATCAAGCAGGCGGCCGGGTGTGGCCACGATGATCTGTGCGCCACGCTGGATGTCGCGGATCTGGTCGCGGATGCTGGCGCCACCGTACACAGCCACGATGCGGGTGCCCTTCAGGTGGGCCGAGAAGCGCTCCAGGTCCTTGGCGATCTGCACACAGAGTTCGCGCGTGGGGGCGAGCACGAGGCTTTGGATGGTGCGGTCCTGCGGATCCAGGAACTCCAGCATGGGCAGGCCGAAGGCGGCGGTCTTGCCGGTGCCGGTCTGGGCCAGGGCCACCACGTCCTTCTCGGTCCTCAGCAACAACGGGATCGCCTGTTCCTGGACGGGGGTGGGAGTGGTGAAGCCGAGATCGGCGAGGGAACGGAGGGTTTCGGCGCGGAGGCCGAGCGCTTCGAAGGAGGACATGGAATGCAGGTGAAAGAGGTGGTCGAAGCGCTTGCCCGGCGCGGAATGGGCGGCAAAGGTACGGGTTCTGGGGTGGGCCAAGGCGCGAACCTATCTTTGGCCGCTTCCCATGACCGTAACCGAAGCCAGCCTCAACGGCACCGTCCGGACCATCCTCACCCTCGTGGTGGTCTGGTGGGTGCTCCGCTTGGTCCTGCGCTACATGAACGGACGGAACACCCCTCCGGCACAGCGCACCAATGAGCCGCAGCGTCCGCAGGGCGATGTCCGCATCGAGCGGCCCAGCGACGGTAGGTCCACCGGCAGGCCGTCAGGCACCATCGTGGATGCCGATTTCGAGGAGATCAAGTAGACCCCTTACCACCCCATGAATTCCATCCCTTGGAAGCGCCTGGTGCCCGTTCTGGGCGCAGTGGCCCTGTTCTACGCGCTCACCCTCACCTACTTCAGCCCGGTACTGGAGGGCAAAGGCCTGGTTCAGCACGACATCAAGCAGTGGAAGGGCATGGCCCAGGAGGTGAACGAGCACCGCGACGCCACGGGGGAGGAAGCCCTGTGGACCGGCAGCATGTTCAGTGGCATGCCTTCGTACCAGATCATGGTGAAATGGACGGCCAACCTGCTATCGGTGGCGGACGATGCCTTCCATGGCTTCCTGCCCAGGCCGGCCAACTTCCTCTTCCTGTACCTGCTGGGCATGTACGTCCTGCTACGCATCCTCAAGGTGGATCCATGGCTCAGCGTGGTGGGCGCCATCGCCTTTGCCTTCAGCAGCTACTTCTTCGTGATCCTTCCCGCCGGCCACACCAGCAAGGCCAACGCCATTGGTTACATGCCGCTGGTGTTCGGTGCCATGTACCTGCTCTATCGCGGTGACAAGTGGACGGGCGCAGCCTTGCTGGCGCTCTTCCTGGGACTGGAGGTGATGATGAACCACGTGCAGATCACCTACTACCTGGCGATGCTGCTCGTGCTCTTCGGCCTTTCCGAGGCGGCGCGTGCGTTCCGTGCGAAGGCCCTGCCCGACTTCGCACTGCGCTCGGGGCTGGGGATGGTGGCCGTGGGGCTCGCCCTGCTGTGCAACCTTGGAATGTTGTGGAGCACCCTGGAGTATGGAAAGTACAGTACACGAGGCAGGAGCGAGCTCACCATCCTACCTGGCGGTGCCAAGGACGAGGGGCTGCGCACGGCCGGGCTCGACCGCGATTATGTGACGCAGTACAGCTATGGCAAACAGGAGTCATTCACCTTCCTGGTGCCCGACACCAAAGGCGGAGCCACCGGTATGATCGGCAATGGCAGCGAAGTGTCCAAGGCCGATCCGCGGTTGCGTCAGAACATCGCGCAGATGAATCGGTACTGGGGAGACCAGTACAGCACGGCCGGTCCGCAGTACGCAGGGGCCATTGTCGTGGTGCTCATGTTGCTCCTGTTGTTGCAGGCCGAAGGGCGGGATCGATGGTGGCTCGCCGGCGCGGTGATCTTCCTCCTGCTGCAGGTGGGCATCGCGAACGCGGCACCCTTCGATGAGTTGGACAACACCGTGCAGGTGATGGGCATCAAGGCCTCCTTGCTGGCCGGTGGCCTGCTCATCCTCTACCTACTGGCTGGGCTGGTGCTGGTGCGGGACGGGCTGCTGTACGCACTCTTCAGCGTCCTGCTGCTCACCCTGCTGCTCTCGTGGGGGCGCAACCACATGCCGCTCACCGACTTCTTCCTGGAGCACGTGCCCGGCTACGACAAGTTCCGTTCGGTCACCATGATCCTGGTGGTGTTCTCTCTTGCGGTCCCGGTGATGGCCATGCTGTACCTGGACCGGCTGCTGAAGAGCGGTGGCTGGGACAAGGTGATGGAGAAGCGTGCGATGATCGGGGTTGGTGCGGTCCTCGTGCTCCTGCTGGCGATGGCCGTGGTGCCGAACAGCCTGTTCAGTTTCGTGAGTGATCAGGAGAAGGCCATGCTCACCGAGCAGGCGGAAAGCGCACCGGGTATGGAGTCACAGATCGCTCTGTTCGTGGACAACCTGAAGGAAGTGCGCATCGGCATCTTCACGGCCGATGTGTGGCGCAGTTTCGCCTTCGTACTGGCCGCAGGGATCCTGCTCTTCCTCTTCGGGCGCAAGCTGGTGGGACGCGTGATCCTCATCGCCGGATTGGGCTTTTTGGTGCTATTGGACATGTGGGTGGTGGACAAGCGTTACATGCACAACGAGAAGGAACGTGGCCGCTACGAACAATGGGCCGATCTGGACGAGTTGAACAAACCCTTCGTACCCACGGTGGCGGACAAGGCCATCCTCGAAGCGGAATGGAACCCCACCCTGGAAGCCGACCACAAAGCGGTGGTGGCCCGGTTGAAGGAAGATCGCCAAAAGGAGAGCGGTGCCGCGAAGGTGCTGAAAGCCGATGAGGAGCTCGCCTCGCGATTCATCAGCCTGCGCCGGAATACCGACGGGTACCGGGTGCTCTCGTTGAACAATCCGTTCAATAGCACCCAGGTGAGCTACTTCCACCGCAGCCTTGGGGGCTACCACGGTGCCAAGTTGAAACGCTACCAGGAGTTGATCGAGTTCCAACTGGGGCCGGCCATGCAGCGGCTCAGCGACCAGTTGCAGGGCGGCACCTCCCTGCCGCGGATCGACAGCCTGCTGGCGAAGGAGGGCGTGCTCAACATGCTCAACACGCGCTACCTCATCTACAACCCGGAACGCCCACCGATCCGGAACAGCAACGCGCTGGGTGCGGCCTGGTTCGTGGACGAGGTGAAGTGGGAGCCGAACGCCGATGCCGAGATCATGGCGCTAACCGGCCTCGATCCCGCGCGCACCGCGCTGGTGGACGAACGTTATCGTGCTACGTTGGGCGATGCGGCCATCACGATCGATCCCAGCGCAAGCGCAGAACTCACGAACTACGCCACGAACAAGCTCACCTACAAGGTGCGTTCACAAGCCGGCGGCGTGGTCGTGTTCAGCGAGATCTGGTACGGGCCGGATTGGCAGGCCACCATCGACGGCAAGCCGGTGGAACACGTACGTGCCGATTATGTACTGCGCGCCCTGCGCGTGCCACCGGGCGAACATGAAGTGGTCTTCAGTGTACACAGCAGGCCCTTCCATGGCTCGCGCCCCTACATGATGGCCGCGAGCATCCTGGTGTTGCTGCTGGCCTTGGGGGCCTTGGTGCGCGAGGCACGTGCGGCCCTGCGTCAGGGATGAAACGCGTCCTGATCATCACGTACTACTGGCCGCCCAATGGCGGGGCCGGTGTGTACCGGTGGTTGAAGATGAGCAAATACCTGCCCGCGTATGGCTGGCAACCGGTGGTGTACACCCCGTCGAACCCCGAAGTGGTGGCCGACGATCCGGGTCTATTGCAGGATGTGGATCAACGGGTGGAAGTGGTGAAGCGGCCGATCACGGAGCCGTTCTCCCTGTACAAACGCTTCACCGGCCGGGCGCAGCACGAACGGGTGCAGACCGCCTTCCTCAGCGAGGGAGGGGGCGGCGGGTGGAAAGAAGCGGTGGCCCTGTGGGTGCGCAGCAACTTCTTCATCCCTGATGCACGGGTGTGGTGGGTGCGCCCTTCGATCCGATACCTGAAGAACTACCTGCGGAAGCACCCCGTGGATGCGGTCATCAGCACCGGACCACCGCACAGCATGCACCTCATCGCCATGGCGATCAAGCGGGCCACCGGCCTTCCGTGGATCGCCGACTTCCGCGACCCCTGGACGGGCATCGATTTCTACGGCCAGTTGGCGCTCTCCCGCCGGGCTGATCGCAAGCACCACCGCTTGGAACACGAGGTGCTCACCACAGCGGACCGTGTGGTCACTGTAAGCTGGAGTTGGGCGAAGGACCTGGAGACACTCGGTGCGAAGCACGTGGAGGTGATCACCAACGGCTTCGATCGGGCGGATGTGCCCCACGTCCATTCTTCCGTAGATGATCGGTACAGCCTGGTCCACATCGGCAGCATGAGTGCCACGCGGGATCTGCCCGGTCTTTGGAAAGCGCTGGCCACGCTTGTCCAACGAGATCCGGTATTCAACGAACGTTTCGTGCTGCGGTTCGTAGGTCCGGTGGATCACAGTGTGGTGGAAAGTGCGACCGCTGCGGGGCTTGGGAAGCATATCGAGCGTCTGGGCCGGGTGGACCATGCCACGGCCATGCGTGAGATGCAGCGGGCCCGTGTGTTGCTCTTGCCGATCAACGACACGCCCAACAGTGCAGGCATCCTTCCGGGCAAGCTCTACGAATACCTCGCCGTGGGCCGGCCCATCCTGGCCGTTGGTCCGAGCGATGGCGATGTGGCCCGTGTGCTGGGTCAAGCACATCTGTTGCTACCGCGCACACCAGGGCCAGCGCATGAGGGGCCGATCCGGGCCTTGTTCGACCTGGCAGCGCCTGTAGCCGGTGCCGCGATCGACCGGTACGACCGGAATGCACTGGCCGGATCGATGGCCGCATTGCTCCACGATGCCACCGCAGCCCGGGGTTAGCCGCCTACTTTCGTGCGCCCATGGGGATCATCGCCAGACAGGCCACGCTGAACACGCTGCTCGCGTACATCGGCATCGCGCTCGGGTTCGTGAACGTGGTGGTGTTGTATCCCCACGTGCTTCGGGCCGATGAGTTCGGGCTCACGCGCCTGTTGGTCTCCATCGCCACCATCGCGGCGCAGGTGGCGCAGCTGGGCGCGGAGAACACGGTGATCCGCTACTTCCCCTATTTCCGGGACCCGCAGCGTGCGCATCGCGGTATGCTCGGCCAACTCCTCCTTTTCGGTACTGGTGCCGGGTTGCTGGCCTGTGGGGTATTGGCCGCGCTGCACGGCTACCTCACCCAGGTGTTCGCCGATCGCAACGCGCTGTACGGCACACATGGCATGTTGTTGCTGCCGCTGGTCTTCAGCGAGGTCCACTTCATCCTGTTGCGGAGCTATAGCCGGTCCCTGCGGCGCACCGTCCAGCCCACCTTCATCCGCGAGTTCATGTTGCGTGTCCTACAGACCGCACTGATCGGGATGCAGGCCTGGCGACCGATGCCCTTCTCGTCGTTCATGGTGGCGTATACGGGTGTATTCGTCATCTCCACCTTGCTGTTGGTCTGGGACCTGCATCGTGCGGGCGAGTTCAAGGTGGGCTGGGCACAGCGCTGGATGCCGAGGCGACTGCGACGCAGCATGGCCACCTACAGCCTCTTCACCCTATCGGCCAGTCTGGCGGGCATCGTACTGGGCAATATGGACCAGCTCATGATCGGGGCCCTGCTGGGCAAGGAGGCCCTGGTCCATGTGGCGCACTACGCCGTTGCCTTCTACTTCGGGTCGGTGATCGCGGCCCCGGCACGTGCGGTGCAACAAGCCGCGGTCCCGCTGCTCGCCGATGCCTGGAAGAAGCATGATATGAGCACCATATCCGCGCTCTACCGCCGCTCCTCGTTGGTGCAGTTGCTGGTGAGCGGCTATGTCTTCGTGCTCATCTGGACGGGGGCGGACGCCCTCTTCCACCTGTTGCCACAGGAATATGCCGGTGCAGTGGACGTGATGCGTGTGGTGGCGGTGGCCTACCTCAGCACGAGTGCGGTGCAGCTCGGTGTCGGGATCATCAGCATGTCACGTGCTTATCGGCTCGATGCCATCAGCAGCTTCTCCATGTTGGCGATCAACGGGGTGGCTGGCTTTTTCCTGATCCGCGGCCTGGGCATCATCGGAGCGGCCTGGGCCACCTTGATCGCTTTGACAGCGGTGAACTTCTTCCGCACCTGGTTCCTGTGGAAGCGATATGGATTGTGGCCCTTTGATGGGCGGACGGGGCTGGTGGTGGTGCTTATGCTCGTGTTGTGTGCCGCCTTGCCTTTCGTCCCGATGCCCGATGGACCGCTGATCCAGTTGGTGTTGATGGGAGGGGTGGCCACGATCGCGTATTGGGCGGTGGCACAGGTATTGGGATTGACCGATGAACTGAAGGTGCTCTTACGCGGCAGGTCGATCCGCCGTGATGGCGGTCAGGAATGAGGCTCGGGCCATCGTGTGCATACCAGGGTGTATCCTACGATGGAATAGGTCCAGCTATACGGAGCGATGGCTTTGAAGAACGCGTCCCCACAACCCGGTCGCCAGTGGTCGTGGAGTTCGATCGCGATGGTGCCGACCTTTCCGATCCATGAGAGGTCTCCTTGGGTGAATAGTTCCAGTTCGGAGCCTTCGATATCGATCTTGAGGAGGTCGATCCGATCCAGGTGTGATCGATCAAGTAGACCAGGGATGGTAACTGCTTCGGTGTCGCCGGATCCTCCCATCGTGGTGCGGATCGCGGAGTGGCCCACACCCTCCTTCTCCAGGTGTAGTGCGCCGGTCGTAGGCCAGATGCCCGCTCGAATGCACTGGATGCCGTTGAACTTGGCCGTGTTCTTCTGAAGGAGGTCGAAATTCTCGGGATCCGGTTCCACCGCGATCACGGTGCAGTCCGGGTCGAGCCATTTCCAATAGCGCACGGTGCAACCGATATTCGCACCACAGTCGATCACGGTCCGGAATGATCGGTCTCTTGGCAGGTATTTACTGAAGAAGACCTCATCGAAGATCGCCATGTCGGAGGTGCCTGGTCGCACGAAGAAGGGGCCACCACCACCCGGTACCTCGATCGTGGCGAGCCGGGTGCTGCGCTGGCTCTTCAAGCGTACCACCTGTGTGCCTTTCAGAAGCCCGAACCGGGCCACATGGCTGAGCCATTCCTGAGCCGCCTTCTTCACTCCCATGCGTCAAAGATCAGCTTCGTTGTGGATCCGACCCAGTCGGTCATCCGCCCCCAATTCGGCTAAGAGGCCTTGCACGCGGGCGTGGATCGTGAATTTCAGGATCCGCTCCCGCACGGCATTCCGAGCGGTTCTTCGGTCCTCCGAGGAAAGGCCGCTCTGCGCGCGGATGGCCGTTGCCAGAACGGCAGCGTCGCGCTCCTCGATCACACGACCTTCCGACCCAACGATATCGGGCATGGACGTGATATTGGAGACGACCGGAAGGCAGCCCATCAACATCGCCTCGCAGAGCGCGTTCGGGAAACCTTCCATCACGGAGGGCTGTGCATAGATGCCATGGGTCGAGAAAAGATCGCGAAGATCGGATGGTGAGCAACCACCGATCATGTGCATATTGGTAGGAAGGTCCTGATAGGCGCCGGGCTGTGCGGCCCCCACTATGGTGAACCGATGGTCAGGCAGAAGGGAGGCGGTGGCGATGAGCAGATCAACCCCCTTGCGGAAGTGGACCGCATTCCCTGGAGCGGCACCTGTCGCTACGCACAGCACGGCGTGTGGGTCCCGTTGTGCGGTGGACAATGGCCAGTCTTCAAAGTCGAATCCGTACGGGATCGCTGTAGAAAGCGTGTGCAGGCCCGGCACGAATTGCGCATAGCCCTGTTCTATTGGTCCGAAATCGCTGAAGCTGTTCCTGAATCGGGACAGACTGCGATGCACCGGGAGGAGCCTGACCGCCCGGCGCATGGAGTAGGCCATGGCCTTACGCATCAATGGCTTCCGGAAGCTTCCGTAGTTGATGCCTGGGAAGGAACAAGCATCGCTACCCGCAATAATGATGTAGGTTCGGAATCCGAGCGCGGTCGGCAATACCGTATGGTGCCCGGCGAAATGGGCGTACACATGCCTCACACCCCTGGCCCGCTGGCGAAGGAGGAAGAACAACTGGCGCAGGTAGTCCCAGGGGAGACACCAAGCGGGACCGGAACTGAAGCGATGTTCTGCGACCATCACGACCTGGCGTAGTGCTTCGATGTCCTTCGCTACGAAATGGAACCGCTGCGGGAACACGTAGGCGATCGTGTCGATCGGCTTGGATGGCATCGCTGCGAAGATGCGAAGCCGTGCCCGGTCCAGCACGCTATGCGGGGTCACAAGGGCTCCATGAGTAATTTGGCCGCATTCCGGATGAGAATCGCCGCTGGGTCCGCATTGATCCTTTCCCTGGTCTTGTCACCTGGTCAGGCTCAGTCGTACATCAAGGTCATCGGCCAACCGGGGCGCAGCGAGGCCGGCTTTGCCGCGCATCGGGCACCGACCGGGGAGATGTACATCGGTGGTAGCGTGAACGACAGTGCCTTGGTCCAACGGATCGACGCCGACGGGAGTGTGCTGTGGTCCCGGAGTTTCAAGCCACCGGGACAATACGGCAAGAACGTCATCCATCTCTCCTCCGCCTCGAACGGTGACCTTATAGGCTGCGGGGCGGGTTATATGCCCACGGCCGAGGCTGTGGAAAGCTTCTATTTCCGAATGGATGCATCGGGGACCATGATCTGGCTGCGGTATTGGGGTGATCCCCAGGTGTATGTCCGTCGGATCATGGAAGTGGATCCTGGGCAATACCTTCTTTTCGGAGGGATCTTTGATGGCACCAACGCCAATTTCTCGGACATCATCACGGCGCGGGTGGATGCGGGTTCCGGAGACCTGCTTTGGCTATCCGACCGGGTGGACCAGTATGTGCCGGTTCCTTATGTCGGGGATATGCAGGCGGCCGCCAGGCTTGGTGACTCGTTCTATGGGGCCAGTAGCATCTTCACGAATGGGCCTGCTTTGTCGACCAGGCGTGTAAGTCTGGACAAGTTCGACGTTAATGGGACACATCTTCAGACCCAGTACCTGCTCTATTCGAACACGGAAAGTCGAAGGCTGATGTCCTCGGACCTCATTGCAGTGAACGACTCGTTAACGATGTCCTACTTCGGCGACATCAATGGCGCCTCAACGAATTTCTCCCAAGGGTTGATCCGAATGGATACGCTCGGAAATATCGCGTGGGCCAGGGATTTTAATGTAGGTGGGAGTTCCAGGGACCAGAATACGGTTGTGGTCCCGGCACCGTATGGGTATGTTGTCGCCGGGCGACTCATGGGGTCCACGCCAGAGCGGTTGTTCCTGATGGGGATCTCGCATTCGGGGGATCGCCTCTGGACGAAGACCTATGGCCCGACCACACAGTCGCAGACCCTTGTCAATCACTATGCCAGCAACCTCACCGCCCTTCCGGACGGTTTCCTCCTCACCGGCGCCGTCGATCAAGGTGGAGGTGAATTGGACCTGCTCATCATCCGCACCGACCTCAATGGCGATGTGGAGTGCGGCGAGGTGACCCCACGGAACGCCATCACCACCATCCTCCCGGAACTCACCTTCCCATCGCCCACCCAGCAGACGCCATACAGCGCTGGTCTCGGATCGGAGACCACCGCCATCCTCGATGGTCTGATCAGCGATCAATGTGTCCTGGGTATCGATCTCGGAAACGACACCACGCTTTGTAATGGGCTCACCCTTGATCCGGGACTCGTGCAAGGCGCCACCTACGAATGGCAGGACGGAAGCACCGGCCAGACCCTGGAGGCGACCGCAAGCGGTACCTACTGGGTGCGCGTCTCGCTGGATTGTTGCATCGCATCGGATACCATCGAGGTGCAGATCGATGCGCTCACCGCCTTCAGCCTCGGCAACGACACCACCGTTTGCGGCACCGGGATCACCTTGTCCGCACCGCCCGGCTCTTGGACCACGCAATGGTCCGATGGATCCACCGGCCCGGAACTGCTCGTGACCACCTCCGGAACGTATTGGCTAAGCCTCTCCGGCGGCGATTGTACGGCGGCGGACACGATCGCCATCACGGTGCAGCCCATGCCCACGGTCACGATCGACGGGGACCCCCGGAGTTGCGATGGCACACCGGTCACGCTCACGGCCGTGGTGAGCGATGCCGACACCTACGTATGGAGTGACGGGAGTTCCGGGTCGGTGAACCAGGTGGCCGCAACCGGTACGGTATGGTTGCAGGCCATGAACCAGTGCGCCACGGTGGCCGATACGGTGCAGGTCACCGTGGCGGGTCCCATTACACTGGACCTTGGGGCCGATACCCTGCTCTGCGAAGGGAGCAGCTTGTGGCTCACGACCAACGCGCCCGGCTGGACGGGTCAGTGGTCCGATGGATCGAGCGATGCGGCTTTGCAGGTTGCAACGGCCGGTACCTATTGGGTGGAATTGAGCAACGGCGGCTGTGTGGCGCAGGACACCATCGTGGTCGCTGTGCTGGCCGTGCCACAGGTCACACTCCCGCCCGATACCACCGTTTGTGGCGGAGCCACGCTCCAGCTTGCACCGGTCCTCACCGGTCCAGGAACACTGCTCTGGTCCGATGGCGCTGCGCAGGAAATACGCACCGTGACCGTCAGCGGGTCTTATGAGGTGTTCGCATCCAACGCCTGCGGGAGCACGAGCGATGCGATCAACGTGATCATGGTCCCCGCACTCGATCCCGGCTTGGGCCCGGATACCCTCCTGTGTGCGGGCGATACCCTCCGGCTTGATCTTTCCGGAACAGGCTATGCATTCGTTTGGCAGGACAGTGCGACCGGTCCCGTGTACACCATCACCGAGGAGGGGGGCTATTGGGTGGAAGGCACCCTGAGCGGTTGTGTGGAGCGCGATACCATCGATGTGGCCTACACCGATCTGGCGTTGCTCGATCTTGGGCCGGATACGTTGCTCTGCACGGTGGATAGTCTGGTGTTGGACCTGGGGGAGGTGGGCGTGGGTGCGGTGTGGCAGAACAACACCCAAGGACGCTATCACACGGCCATGCACACGGGGTTGTATGTGGCCCGGATCAGCAACTATTGTGGTACGGCGGTGGACAGCATCCGTGTTTCGTTCGGGATCCCACCTCTGCCACTTGATACGGTGGACCTATGCCCTGGTCGCAAGGTGGTGCTCGATCCCGGTGGCGAGATGGCCTGGACGCATTGGAGTACGCAGGACACCACCTCGACCATCCAGGTCGGGGAGGGGGAGTTCGCTTATGTGGCCGAGGATATCCACGGTTGCTTGCATGCGGATAGCAGCGTGGTACGCATCCGTTCGGACAAGGATGGGATCGTGTACATCCCGAACAGCTTCACCCCTGATCAGGACGGGAGGAATGATGTTTTCCGGGTGGTGGGTGCGGAGCGGGGCGACTTCGCCATGGCGCTCTTTGATCGTTGGGGGCGCGAATTATACAGGTCCGCCGATCCGAACAAGGGGTGGGACGGGACCACCGGCGGGGTGGTCACGCCGACCGGCGTATACGTTTACACGGTGACCTACCGCGACCGCTGCGACGGCAACAACACCGATGTCTCCACCATCGGTCACGTCACGCTTGTGCGTTGATGGATGTTCACTCCCGCACCCAGGTCTGCGTCCTGAAGAAGAACGCGATATAGCCTCGCACCTGGAGTTGTCCGTCCTCCACCCACAGCTTGCAGTCGTACACCTTGCCATTGTCCGGGTCCAGGATGGTGCCGTCCTCCCACTCGTCCCCGTCCTTCACCATGTCGCGGATGATCTCCATGCCCAACACCTTTCTGCCCTTGCGGTCATCGGTGCAGGCCTCGCAGGTCTTGTCCACCTTGGCCGTGTCGAGGATCTCCACGATGCGCCCATGCGCCTTGCCGTTCGTGATCCCGATCTCCACCACCGAACGGCGTTTGCCGGTATTGTCATCGATGGTCACCCAACGGCCCGTGATGTCCTGTGCCATCGCGAGCATGGGAGCCACCGCGAGGAGGAGGAAGAGTGGGCGCATGGGATCAAAAGCTGCGGCCGATCGCCAGCACATAGCGGAAGGCGAGGTTGTCCGGGTTGGAGGAAGGCGTGGCGTTAAGGAAGAGCGGCGCATCGAAGCGGATGGTGAGCGGCTTGATGTCCACCAGCGGGCCGAAACGTTTGATGGTGAACGCGGCACCCAGCCCCGCATCGGCGCGCGGCTGCGCAAGCCGTAACTCCAGTCCATCCGTCTTCTCGCGCCGGTAGCCCATCACGCCCACGTCGCCGAAGAGATAAACGTCCAGGTGCAGGTACTTCGCCAGTTTGCCGGGCCGCATCGGGACCAGGCCGTCCAGGTCCACTTCGGCGGAAGCGCTGATGCCGGTATTCCCCCGGTAGGTGGTGATCAGCTGGCCATCGGCATCGATCTCCGGTGCCAGGTATCCCGCATAGCCGCGTAGGCCCAAGCCGCCACCGTGTTGGAAGTGGTTCACCTGTGCGCCGTAGCCCAGCCAGTCGTAGGGCACGAAACCCACGCTGCGCACATACTTGTTCTCCATCATTTCCTCGGGCGAGGCCCCTGCCAGGTACAGGGCGCTTTCCCGTGGTGTGGTGCCCGTGCCGAACTGTCCGAAGCCGCGGGTGCGCAGTTCCAGCCCGCCGAAGCGGGTACTGTTCACCACGGTGAGCCTGGCTTGTGCATAGCCCGATGCGGAGCCGATGGCACTGTTACGCAAGGTCAGTTCGATGTCGCCCGCTCCGCGGTCATGGTCGTAGTGGTGTCCCATCCCCACCTCGAAGGATCCGTTCAGGCGGTCCAGGTCCCACTGGTCGGGATAGAGCAGGTAGGTGAGGTCCGTGCTGTCGCGCCGCAGCAGGTAGGTCAACTGGGCGAACACTTTGGTATCCTCGTTCGGTAGTGTCCAGGACCAGCCTGCGCCGTACCGTTCCAGGCCGTCGAGCATACGCGCCTGTACATGTATGGTGGATCCCTTGGCGATGCGCTCGGTCCCGTTCTCGTACCGGAAGTTGAAGGAGAACGGGTCGTACCGTGTGTCGCGGTCACCGGGAATGGTGTCGGCGATGGCGGCGAGTACGGCCGGTGGGAGCGATTGCCCCAGGCCCGTGTTCAACCACCCTGTGAAGTGTACCCGGTGTTTGTATCGCAGGTAACCACTGTTCACATGCACACCCACCTTCGCCCCGTCGTAGCCGTTCCACCAGGGATCGGGGCGCACGGCCACCTCGTATGCGTTGCGGTCCGGCGTGTTTCGGATGTGATGGTCCAGTCCCACATCGATCGCGGGTACCAGCCGGTCGTTCACCTTGTACGCATCCGCCAGGCGGTCCGTGGGGTCGATGATCACCTGCTCGATCCCCGAAGGCACATCCACCACGGCCACGTGGTCGCGGTTCAGTTCATCGAACCCGATCCATCGGGGCAGGACCTGCGCATCGGTGCGCTTCACGAACCAGGTGTTCGGGATGTGGAAGTCGTGGATCCGGCCATCGCGTGCGATCACCTGCAGATCGATCGGCATGTGCAGGTCGCCCACGCGGCGCAGGTGGATCCGTTGGTCATTCTCGCGCATCCGGTGTTGCACCTTGCGCACGGCATAGTCGATCCGCCGATCGGTATCGATCCATTGGTCGAAGAACCAGTTGAGGTCCACCTTGGTGAAACCGATGATGCTCTGTCGGAAGTCCTCGGGATAGGGATGGCATAGGTGCCATTGCGCGAAGTAGTGCTGCATGGCGGCCAGGAAGAGGCTGTCGCCAAGCGTGTACTGGAGGTTGTACAGCATGGCAGCGGTCTTGAAGTACACGTGCGCATAACCGCGACCGAGGCCGGCGTGGTGGCTGAACTCATCGCTATGCACGTTGATCGGTGGCAATTGATCGCGCACGGCATCGCGTTGGAAGGAGCGGTATACCTGGTTCTCCCGCGGCCGTTGGGGCAGGGTATGTCGCCTTTCGTAGGCGGTGGCTGGTGTGTCGGTCACCAGGGTGTCGCCATCGATGTGCTCCAGTGCCCAGGCGGTGAGGAACTGGGTGAAGCCCTCGTCCAGGAATGCCCGGTAGGTCTCGTTGTTGCCCACCATGCCGAAGAACCAATTGTGGCCCACTTCGTGCGCGAGCAGGCTCCGGTAGTCGGGATCCTGCCCGCCGTCGAGGGTGAGCATCGGATACTCCATGCCATCGCGTGCGTCGGCCACGATCATCTTGGGGTAGGCATACATGCCGAAGTCGCGGCTGTAACAGGCGATGATACGGGCGGTGTATTCCGCGGCGTTCTGCCAGCCGCTGGCGTGGGGCTCCTGCACAAGGGCCACGCACTTGATCCCGTTCCATTCGGCTTCACCGATGCGGTAGGTGGGGTCCGCGGTCCATGCGAAGTCATGCACGTTCTCCGCGTGGAAGCGCCACACCTTGCGCTTGCCGGGTTCCGGCGCGATCACCGTCGAAGGCGCGCTGTTCCATGCCTTGTCCTTGAAATTGGTGATCGCCAGTTTCGCTTTCAGGTCGGAGGGCATCACCTCGTCGGGGTTCTGTAGCGTGCCGGTCGCGTCCAATATGTAATGGTGTGGCAGGTCCAGTTCCACATCGAAGGTGCCGAAGTCGCCATAGAACTCATGTCCCAGGTGCTGCTGGGTGTCCCATCCGAAACGCTCATCGTACACAGCAAGGCGGGGGTACCAATGAACGCCGTCATAGTGCTTCCATCCCCACTCCTCGAAGAGTTTCATGCGCCGGTACACGTCCATGGTCCAGTGCGTGGTGAAGCGGATGCGGAAGTTGGTGCGCTCGCCCGGTGCCAGGGCCTCGCGCAGACGCACGCGCAGCACGGTGTTGTCCTGTTCGCGCTCCAGGTCGGTGCCGGCCTGTGTGAGCGAGGTGATGCGCGTACCGGCATAGGCGAGCGCGCCATTCCGGGTACGTGGCAGGTCCCCGTTGCGGGCTTGGAGGTAAGAACCTTCCACGAAGGCCTCCTGCGGCAGGTGGAAGTAGACCTCGCGCAAGGTGTCCGGCGAATTGTTCCAGTAGGTGAGCGACATCTCCGCGTTCACCTGGTCGGTGCTGTCGTTGAGGCGGGCCTTGATCAGGTAGTGGACATCCTGCTGCCAGTAGCCCGGACGCGGTGGTCGGTTGCGCCAGTAGTGCGGGTTGTCCGCATTGCGGTACGTGTTCGGTGGGTGTTCGGGATCGTAGGGTTGGGCTGCGACCCGGCACAGGACGAGCACGGAAAGGAGCAGAACGAGGTACCGCATGTGGCCGTCCAAGTTATCCGTTCCGCTCACTTCCCCACTTCCTTCCTGATCTGTAGGCTGTCCCGGCGGAGCACACGCGCCCGGGTGATGCTGGTGTTCAGTTCATAACCCACCAGCAGGACGATCATGTTGAAATAGAGCCAGAGCTGTACGGCCAGGATGGCGCCGAGCGATCCGTAAAGGGCGTTGTAATCGGTGATGTAGGAGAACATGAAGGCCAGGGCCTGCGAAACGAGAAGGATGAGCACCACGGCGAGCAAGGCACCGGGGGTGAAAAGGCGGAAGCGCCGTGAGGTGGGGTCCCCCGCATTGTAGAGCAATGACACGAACATCACCACCACCAGGATGGATACGGCCCACTTGGCTGCGAAGAGCGCGGCCACCTGGAAGTAGCTCGTGAAGAAGCCGAGGGAATCCAGTTTGTAGATGAGCGAACCGCTGAAGGTGAGCAAGGGGATGGCGATGAGGGTGAGGATGGTGAGGACCACGAGCAGACCCAGGCTCAACAAGCGTTGTTTCAGGGGGCTGTGCCAGGTGGTATGGTTGGCGCTTCCGCTGAAACCGGCAAGTATCGCATCGATGCTGTTGCTCGCCATGTATACACCGATCAGGAAACTGAGGGAGAGCAGGGCGCCATGTTTCCGGATCAGCAGATCGTGCAGGGTGGCCTCGATGAACTGGTACACCGCCACCGGCAGCATGTCGTGGAAGGTGTTGAGCAGCTTGTGCTGGAGGTCGTGGATCGGGATGTAGGGGATCATGGTGAGCAGCACCAGCACAGCCGGGAAGAAGGCCAGGAACACCTTGAAGGCGATGGCCGAGGCCCGGGTGGTGATGTGGCCCACGAACAGGGCGCGGAAGAAGAAGCGGCTGATCTCGAAGAGGCTGAACCCCTCGAAGCCCGGCAGGATCACGCGGCGCGACCAGCCGATGAGGCGGCGGTTCCGGCGCGAGTAGAGGAGTTTGCGTTTGAGTCGTTCCATCATCGACCTAAGGCCTTCAAGCTCAGGTCGAGGCTGGGTACCGAATGGGTGATCGCCCCCACCGATACGAAGTCGACGCCGGTCTCGGCGAAGCTACGCACGGTGTGCAGGGTGATGCCGCCGGAGGCCTCCGTTTCCACCCGCCGGTCGATCAGGGCCACGGCCTCCCGCAGCCTGGTGGGGTCGAAGTTGTCCAGCATGATGCGTTGTACGCCGCCGGTGGCGAGCACCTGTTCCACCTCCAACAGGTCGCGCGTCTCCACTTCGATGGGCAGGTCGCGCCCGGTACGGGCCAGGTAGCTCCGGGCGGCCTCGATCGCTTTCGGGATGCCACCGGCGAAATCGTGGTGGTTGTCCTTGATCATGATCATGTCGTACAGCCCATGGCGGTGGTTGCGTCCACCGCCGATGCGCACGGCCCACTTCTCCACCCCACGCAGCCCCGGAGTGGTCTTGCGGGTATCGAGCACCTGGCACCCGGTTCCGTCCACCGCATCCACGAACCGTCGTGTCATGGTGGCGATCCCGCTCATGCGCTGCATGAAATTCAGGAGAACACGCTCCACGGTGAGGATGCTGCGCGTGGGACCCAGCAAATGGAAAGCGATGTCACCCTTCTTCACCGGGCTTCCATCCTCCCGCAGGATCCGGAACGATAGTGCCGGATCGGAATAGGCCGCCACGGCCTGGGCCAGTTCCACACCGGCCAGAATGCCATCGTCCTTCACGAGCAGGTACGCCGCACCCTGTGCATCGGCAGGAATGGTGCTCAACGAGGTGTGGTCGCCATCGCCGAGGTCCTCGCCGAAGGCGAGCTCGATCAAGGCATCGGTACCGGGTGGCAGCACGATCAGAAGTCGTTCTTGCTGCTCTCGATGCGCAGTTGCTTCACCTGGAAGCCGACCTCGGCCTTCTTCAGGAAGAAGGTGACCCGGAAGTACCCGGTGCGGGTGCGCAGGATGCCGATGTAGTACTTATCGCCCACCTTGCTCACGCCGCTGTGTTCGATCACCAGGTCGATGGGCGGGTTGTCGTTGAAGAACTTGCGGACGATCTGCTCGGCCTGGGCCTTGCTGTACACATCGGCGGTCTCCTTCACCGTAAGGTCGATGTTGGCGATGAAATGGGCGGCCAGCTCCTTGGAGTTGCCCGTGCGCATGGCCTGAACCACCTGGTCCTTCACATCGTCCTGGGCGGCGAGGCCCAAGGCGAGCAGGAAAGAGGTGAGCAGCAGGGTGAACCTGTTCATCGAACGCTTCATTTGTTCCGAAATTTGGCAAATACCGGGCCAAGTGGGCGCCACCGGCCGATCTGAATTACGAACAGTGCTATGGGTATGGAAGTCAGGTTGTTACTGGTGGGACGGAACGAGCGGGGCCTGGTGGCCGACGGGGTGAAGCACTACCTGGACCGGCTGGGCCGTAGCCTTCCGGTGGAGCAGGTCGTACTGCCGGAAGCGGGGCGTGGCGACCCGGCGTACCAACAACGGACGGAGAGTGAGCGGATCCTGGCGGCCATCAGGCCGGGGGAGAAGGTGGTGGTGCTGGATGAGCGTGGGGCACACCTCACCAGTACGCAGTTCGCCGCCCGGTTGGGTGGTTGGCGGGATCAAGGGGTGCGCAAGGTGGTGTTCGTGATCGGAGGTGCTTACGGGATGACCGACGAGGTGCGTCAGAAAGCGGATCTGGTGCTTGCCCTTTCGGCCATGACATTTCCGCACCAGTTGGTACGTGTGCTCTTCGCCGAGCAATTGTACCGGGCCATGGCCATCCTACAAGGTGGGCCGTACCATCATTGAGCGACCTGGGGTCTATCTTTGAGCGTTGCGGCCCTGGATGAATGGGCGCGTACGATCGTATCGACGATGTTCCCACTGATCCAAGTACTCTACCACGGGGAACAGACCATCGATTACTGGGAGTACCTGGGAGCCCTGTTGTACATGGCGGTCATGTACGTGGCCTTCGCACGGCAACGGATGCTGAAGGCAGGTTCGGGACCGGAGTACCGGTTCTTCGTATCGGCCATGTTGGTGAAGATGATCGCCAGCTTCTTCTTCACCCTGATCTACCACTATAAGTACGGAGGCGGCGATTCGGCGGCTTACTTCTTTTCATCGCTGTCCATGCGGAACATGGCCGTGGTGGACCCGCTGGAATACCTGCGCCAGATGGCCGGGGATAACTCGTACGAGGCTTGGGCCAAGTACACGCTCGTTACGGCCAAACCGTACCAGTTCATGTTCTTCGATGATCGCACATTCGCCGTCCTGCGGATCACGAGCCTGGTGACATTCTTCACCTTCAAGAGCGTCCTGCTCACCAATATGCTGATGGCCACGGTCTCCTTCTTCGGGATCTGGGCCTGCTACCGGACCTTCGTCAGCTATTTCCCACAGATCAGCGGGCCATTGGCCACGGGATTCCTCTTCATGCCATCGTCCGTTTTCTGGGGTTCCCCGGTACTGAAGGATACGATCACCTTCAGCGCGGTGTGCTGGTGGGTGCATGCGGTGGATGAGGTGTTCTTCAAGAGACGGCGGATCATGGGACGCTCGGTCATCCTGGTGTTGAGCGCCATGGCCATGATGATGGTCAAGCCGTACATCTTCATGGTCCTGCTCTCGGCCACGCTGCTCTGGCTCTTCTACTTCCGCCTGGTCCGTGTCCGCAACCTGCTCTTCAAATTCGTCCTCTTCCCGATCACCATCGCCATCTTCGTCGGGGTCACCCTTTTCGTCCTGAAACAGCTGGGCGATTCCGCCGGCCAATTCGCCCTCGACGGCGCATTGAAGTCGATCGAGGCCACCCAACAGGATCTTATCAAGACGGAATCCTATGGGTCGAACAGTTTCGACGTGGGCAAGTTCGATGGTACCTGGCTGGGCCTGTTCACCAAGTTCCCCATCGCGGTGAATGCGGCCTTGTTCAGGCCCTACCTCTGGGAGTGCAACAATTTCACCATGGTGATGAGCGGCCTGGAGAACCTATGGGTGTTGGCATTCACCATATTCGCCGTGATGCGGGCTGGCCCACGCTTCATCATGCAATGCATGGCCGGGATCCCCCTGGTCACCATGTCCATGACCTTCGCACTGTTGTTCGGGTTCGCCGTCGGTGTCTCCACACCGAACTTCGGCGCCTTGGTCCGTTTCAAGATCCCGCTGGTACCATTCTTCATCAGTTCCATGTACATCGTCGTTTTCCTCGCACGGATCAAGCGTGCGATGCATAAGGATGGGTTGCGGTTCGACCTCGGCGAATTCTTGATGGGGACGGCGCACATCAAGGGGCTGGAAGGCTATCTGGACCGGAAGCGCGGTTCCACCGTGCGTACGAAGGCCCCCGCGCCACTCACGGCCTGATGGGGGACCACAACGACATCCGACCACCCCGGCAGGTGCTCGTGCTCACCTATTGGAGCCTGGACGATGCCTTGATCCAGACCTACACCCTGCCGTATGTGAGGCTTATGCAGAAGGCGCTCCCACGGGGGAGTACCATTCACCTGGTCACGTTGGAGAAGGGAGCACTACCCAGGAACGGGTTGTTGGAGCCAGGGCTACGGCTCCATCCGTTCCGGTACGCGCCATTCGGCATCAGGGCGATCCCCATGATCCTGCGCGTATTGTGGTACGGCCATCGGCTGATCCTCCGGGAACGGATCGACACCATCCATGCCTGGTGTACCCCGGCCGGGATGTTGGGCCACATCCTTTCGGTGCTCACCGGTCGTGCGCTGATCATCGATAGCTATGAGCCACATGCCGAGGCCATGGTGGAGAACGGAACGTGGAGCGCACAGGGTGTGGCGTTCAAGGTGCTCTTCCGGTGGGAGCGTTGGCAGAGCCAGCGGGCCAGGGTGCTCATCGCCGCCGCTGCGGGCATGCAGGGCTACGCCGAACGCAAGTATGGGGTGCGGGGCAAACCCTTCCACATCAAGCCGGCTTGCGTGGACCTGGACCGGTTCACCGTGCAATGCCGGAAGGAGCCGGAATTGGTGAAGGAATTGGGCTTGGCCGACAAATTCGTCATGGTCTACGCCGGTAAGTTCGGAGGGATCTACCTGGATCAGGAGGTCTTCGATCTCTTCGCTGTGGCGGCGCGGCACTGGGGGTCGCGTTTTCAGGTGCTCCTGCTCACCGGGCACACCATGGAGGAGTTGCTTCCGCGCATGAGGAAGGCGGGGTTGGATCCGGGGCTGTTCACGATCCGGTTCGTGCCTCATGCGGAAGTGCCGCGGTACATGGGCCTTGCCGATGTGGCCATCACCCCCGTGCGCAGTGTACCGACAAAACGGTATTGCACCCCGATCAAGGATGGGGAGTATTGGGCGTTGGGATTACCGGTGATCATCACCTCCGATATCTCCGACGATTCGCGGATCATCGCGGAAGAAGGCATCGGGGCCGTATTGGACAGGTTGGATGAGGTGGCCTATGAGAAGGCCGTTCAGGCCATCGACCGGCTGCTCGCGACATCGGGCCGCCAGGAGCTCGCTCAACGGATCCGGGCGGTATCGGTCAAGTATCGGAACTTCGCGATCGCGGAACACATATACCGCACGATCTATGGGAATGAATGAACGGAGCATCCTCGTGACCGGTGGGGCCGGGTACATCGGCTCGCACACGATCATCGAGTTGTTGGCGAAGTGGCCGGGCGACATCATCTCCATGGATCATTTCGGGAACTCATCGCCTGCGGTCTTTGACCGGATCAAGGGGATCACGGGCAAGCAGGTGAGGAACCATGCCGTGGACCTGTGTGACCGGGATGCCCTGAGGCGTGCCTTGGATCTGGAGCCGGGTATCGCTGGTGTGATCCACTTCGCGGCGTATAAATCGGTTCCGGAGTCGGTGGCGGATCCACACAAGTACTACCACAACAACATCGCCTCCCTGTTGAACATACTGGCGGAATGCCGGCAGCGCGGCATCGATCATTTCATCTTCTCCTCGTCATGCTCGGTCTATGGCAACATCGCCACGATGCCAGTGAACGAGGATACGGTACTTGGTGCGGCGGAATCACCCTACGCCTACACGAAACAGATCGGGGAGCGCATTGTGGCCGACCACATCCGCACCCAGCCTTCCCTGCGGGCCATCTCCTTGCGATACTTCAATCCGGCAGGCGCGCATACCACGGGGTTGAACGGGGAGGATCCGATAAACCCACCCAGCAGCTTGGTGCCCGTGATCACCCGAACGGCCAGCGGACGGCGACCGGTGATGCACGTACATGGTAGCGATTACGACACCCGTGATGGATCCTGCATCCGAGACTATGTGCATGTGTCCGATATCGCCGATGCCCACATCGCTGCATTGGAGCGCACGTTCGGTGCAACGATGGGCGCACCGCATGAGATCATCAACCTCGGCACCGGGAATGGGGTGAGCGTGTTGGAGGCCATCGCCGCATTCGAGAAGGTGAGCGGGCAAAAGCTCAACTACGAAATGGGCCCACGGCGGGCGGGTGATGTGGAGGCGGTCTGGTCGGATACCGGACGATCCCGGACCTTATTGGGTTGGGAGGCGAAACGCAGCTTGGAGGAGATGATGCGCTCGGCCTGGGCGTGGGAGCGCCATTGCCTGGAGGTCAACCGTTGAGCGGCCGGATGCTTGTGCGACCACTGCGTTCGCGCGACATACGGCGCAGCAGGATCGCCGGATCGGTCAGCACCGCACGAAGCAGATGGGGCAAGCCTTTCAGCGGGGCTTTGCCATCGCGCCACCAACTTCCGCCGATGGCCCATGCCGCGTTGGCCTTGCAGATCCGGGCGAACCTTGGATCGTCCAGAAGCTCCATGTCCGCAGCAGCCTGCATCAAACGGTTATGATCCGCCTCGAACAGGGCCACGTTCCGGCTCATGCTGTTCGCCAGGATGCGGTAGCGTACCAAGGGTTTGGCGATGTACTGGTGGCGGTACGACTTCGCCAGGGTGAGCACGAAAAGCCGGTCAGCAGCATTCGATAGCTGCGGCAGGAACCGGGTCCCGTCCATGAAGCATCGCCTGGTGAAGACCACGTTGCTGCATGGTGCGGGTACGGGGGTGGTGATCCCCAAGAGCAGGGTGCGGATGATGTCCACGTCCGCACCCTTCATTACCCCGAATGGCACAAGTTCCGGGTCGCAGGCGAGCACATCGCTGAATACCCAGTCGCAACCGTTCTGTACGAGGGCTCCCACCTTCAGGGCCATGGCCTCCGGCTCCAGGCCATCGTCCGCATCCAGCAGCGCGATGTAAGCACCGGAGGAGGCTTCCATACCCTTGTTCCGTGCAATGGAAACACCGCCGTTAGGCTGCGATAGGAGTAGGATGCGGGGATCCCGTATGGACTCGACCACCGCAGCGGTCCGGTCCTTGGATCCATCGTTCACCACGACCACTTCGATATTCGGGTAGGTCTGTTCCAGCGCACTGCGGATCGTCCGTTCGATGTATGCTTCCGCGTTGTAAGCCGGAATGACGATCGATACCAGCGGTGTGCTCATATCGTGGCCATGGCTTCGTGGTACACGCCTTGGGTCCCGTTCCACATCACGTCGAAGGGGAACAGGCGCATCGCTGTATCCCGGCCAGCCGCTCCCATGGCCTTATGGTCCATCGCCAACAAACGCGATACCCCATTGGCCAGCGCTTCACCCGAGGCTTCGGGCACCAGGATGCCGTTAACCCCGTCGGTCAGTGCATCCAAGGCGGCACCGGTCGGAGTGCTCACCACCGGCACCCCGTTCATCATGGCCTCGGCATAGATCAGCCCGAAGGGTTCCATGACGGCACCGTGGATGAAGGCATCGAGGATCCCGTAGAACGAGGGCATATCGGCTGGTTCGATCCGGTCAATGAAATGGATGTGCTTGTCCGCGCCGAGCTGCTTCGCGAGTTCCTCCATGGCGGGCCGCAGCACACCGGATCCGCAGAGCAGGAACCGTGCGTACGGCGATCGCTGGATGATCCGCGCAGCGGCCTCGATCACGTGTCGGTGGCCTTTCCATGCCACGTACCGCGCTACCGAACCGATGACGAAATGCTCCTTGGTGATGCCGAAGCGTTCGCGGAAGCGGGCCATCACGACCTCGTTCCGTGCGGTGAACCGCTCCGGTGGGATGCCGTTGTGGACCAGCGTCACCTTCTTCGGATCCGTCCTTTCCTTCTCCACGATGAAGCGTCGGTTCTCTTCGGAGATGGCGATGATCCGGGTGGCCATGTGGTTGTTCCATCGGTCCAGGGCCACCCACCGGGGTGCGTGCATCCAATGGAAGCCGGTGTCCTGCCGGGTCAGCACGCGCCTCCTGATCCCCGCCAGTCGAGCAGCGATCAAGCCGGGCAGGCTGTCGTCGAACAGGTTGCAGTGTACGATGTCCGGTCGGATGCGCATCATGTGCCACCAGAGCAATGGCAGCGCGCGGATCAGGCCACGTTTCCTTTTGCGGTCATCGTACCGTATCCAGATCACGTCGAAGCCCTTGGCTTTCATCTCCTCGATCATCACCGGCCGCTGGGCGTGCATGATCAGGAAGGTGTACTTGGGCGATCCTTCACGCACGGCACGGTCGGTGAACCAAGTGAGATAGGGGACCGTTCCGTTGTTGGCGAAGGTGTGCAGAACGTGCATCGCTTGCGGGTACGGGGTCATCAAGCCACGACGGGTCCTCCGGAGCCGTGTTCCTTGAACCGTTTGGACGAACGAAGGAAGGGTTTTTCGACCACCCGGTGGAAGAGGAATGCGACCATCAGTGCGAGAGCCAGGTAGCCGATGAAGAGCACGGCCTTGCCCCCGGTGGTGGTATGGAGGTCGGTGACCCGCTTGATGATCGTTTCCGAGAAATAGGCCACTGGTACATGGGTGATGTACAGGCTGTACGAGATGTCGCCCAGGAAGTCGGTGAACCGGCTCCGGGCGTCGGTCCCGGAGGCGATGATGAGCGCGGCGACGACCGAGACCCCGATAGGAAGGGATCCGCCGCGTGTGACGCCGACCAGGCAAGCACCTGCGGCCAGGGCGAGTATCAACCTGCGATCAGTGTGGGTCTCCCGCCAGAGGAAGACAAGGATACCGAGCACGAAATACACGGCATAGTGGAAGAACGACGGTCCTGATACGAAGGAGACAAGGATCAACCCGGCCATGGTGGCGGCAACGCGCCATGGAGGGCTACCGTTGGCGATGAACGGGAAGATCAAGGCCAGGACGAGATAGTACTCGAATTCCGCGGTCAGGCTCCAGTACACGAAGTTGTACCAGCCGGTTCCGAAATACTCGGCCGTGAAAGTGAGGTTGGCGAAGATGGCTGTGAGGCCGAAGCCGGGGAAGGGGTCGCCATCCACCGGGCGACCGTTGATCCAGATCGCCAGCAAGTGGAACGCGATCACGGCCAAGGCAGCGATGTATGCGGGGGGTGCGATGCGGATGTACCGGCGCAGCATGAACCGTCCGAGGTCGGACCATGAATATCCGCTGCGCTGCATGGCATACGGGATCACGAAGCCGGAGATCACGAAGAAGACCTGCACACCCATCTTCCCGTGCTCCACGATGTGCTCCACGCCATTGGGTCGCAACGTGGGTAGGATGGAGCCGAGGTAGTGGAAGATCACCACCGCCAGGGCGGCCACACCACGCATGGGGTCCAGGATGGTCACATGCTTCGGAGCGCTCATGGGCGGTGCAAGTTGATCACGCGTACGTACACTTCCTCGATCGCCTGGCCGATGGAGGCCGGAGCGTAGCGGGCCAGGGCCTGGCTGGCGATGTGGTGGCGATCGAAGACGACCTTGCCGGTGATGCACGCCAGCAGCGCATCCGCCAAGGCGGAAGGGTCTGAAGGAGGTACCAGGACCCCATTGCTCGCATCGATCATCTCCGGCACACCGTTCACCGCCATCGATACCACAGGGGTGCCGCAACACAGGCTTTCCAGGATCACACAAGGGAAGTTATCCGCCTTCGTGGGCAACACGAAGAGGTGTGCCTGCTGCATGCTTCGGGCCAGTGTCGGCTTGTCCAACAAGCCCGGAAAGCGGATGTCCATTCCGGGTAGTTCGGTACCGCATCGTTCCTTGATCCGTGCCATGTCAGGTCCGTAGCCGGCCCATTCCACCACAAGCGATCCCTTCGCCTCGCCCGGGAGCATGGCGAGCGCGCGGATGAGGACGTCATGGTCCTTGGGGGGGCGCCATACCGCGGCCAGTAGGAGGTGGAATGCGCGACCTTGCGGCACCTCCGCCGGCATGAACACCTCGGCCGCCACGTTGCGCACCACGGTCATCCGCTTCGGATCCACGCCATAGTCGGCGGCAAGCACATGCTCCAGGTCGTGGGAGACCGGCATGAGGTGCAGGATCTCCTTGTGGGCCAGCCAGGCGCTGATGGCGTTGCGTGTGCGTGTCTGTTCGGCCGGTGGCAAGGCACGGATGCCGAGGTGGTAGAAGGAGTTGTGTTCGGTGAGGACGACCGGGAGACGAAGTCGCGTTGCTGCGTAGAGAGCGGCTTCCGTCACCTCCGTGCGCACGTGGATGTGTACGATGGCGACCGGACCACGCGCCTTGATGCGCTCGAAAAGGCGGCGAAAGGCCACTTTCGCGAGCGTTCTCGGGAAGCCGAAGCGCCGAACCGGGGTATGGATCGTGAGCCGATGCACCGGAACTCCGTCATCCATTTGGCGGGTACATCGCACCCGTGGCCAAGGGAATCGGCTCTTATGGACGGTCAAGTACACCACTTCAACCGGGCGATACCGGGCGATGGCCTTGACGTGTTCGCGGATGAAGATGCCGTTCACGGAGCCTTCCTCCGGCCACCAACCCGCGACACAAAGGCTGATCCCTTGAACGCGCTCACCGGTCATGCTCCGGTCTTCCATGGCAGGTGCCGGGTAAGGACGGTCACATCCATCCAGCGCATCAGGAAGAGGTCATGGATGGGGAGGTTCAGTTTCCAGCGGATGGTGGCGAGGATGATGAGCAGGACCACTCCATAGGAAATGGTCGTTGCGATCGCGGCCCCATCGATGCCCCAGATCGGGATGAGGAGCAGGTCCAGGGTGATGGTGATCACGGCGGCGCAGGTGGTGGCCAATAGATTGAAGTGCTGAAGCCCGCCTTGGATCACGAGTTGGGCGAGCAGCTTGGCCGCGCCGCTGAGCACGATACCGGGCAGCAGGAAGCGGAGTGGCCGTACCGAAGGGGCGAAGGTGTCGCCGAAGAGGAAGGGGACCAGCCAGGGTGCGATCAAGGCGAGGAAGGAAGCGAGGGCCAGAAGCACCGTGAAGTTGATCCGTGCGATCGATCGGAAACTGGAAAGCATCTCGTTGCGTTTCTGCCCGAAGAGGTAGGGCTGCACCACACGCGAGAATGGTTCTGGGATATTGAACAGGAGCTGTGCCACACCCACGGCCACCGCGTAGAGACCGAGTTCGGCAGCACCGCGGTACTGGTCCACCACCCACACATCGAACCGGTAGTTGATCAGGTTGATGAGGTTGCTCAGGTGGCCGATCAAGGAGAAGAACACCATGGGTCGTAGGACGCTCCATACGAGGATCGGTCTCGGGGTCACCCGCACGAATCTGAGGTACAGCGCGCACCAACCCAGTGCAACAAGCGCGACCGTGATGGTGGAAACGATGAGTACGGCAGGCAGCCGGTCCGCGCCGATCATCGGGTCGGGCAGCAGGAAGAGCGTCAACATGCCGCCGGCACTCAACCCGGCATTGAGCAGGCTCATCCAGTTGAGCACATTGAACCGTTTGTGGCCGAGCAGGATCGAGCTGATGGTGGTGTTCAGCAGGCTGAGCATCACATTCGCGTATACGAACGCCCAGTACGCCCAGTGGATCCTGGTGTCGGGCATGACGATGTCCGTGAACGAGGGGAAGGCCGCGATCACCCAGAGGATCACCGGAACAAGTAACGCATTCAACAGGAACGCCGTGGTCGCCGTCCCGATGATCCGCGACCGGTCCTCGGGTTGCTTGGAGATGAAATACGTGACCCCGAAGCCGATGTTCAGGCTCATCAACATGGCGAGCAGTGTGCTCAGGTTGGTGATCAGGGTATACTCACCCCGGCCCACGTCCCCGAGCATGCGGGTCATCACGGTACTGGCCACGAAATAGAGCACGAGCGTGGGCGCTTGTGCAAGCAGTGTGTAGAAAAGCCCCCGCTTCAGCGACATGGAAGGTGCGAAGGGTTCATAAACGGAAGGGAAGCCCTCGGATCAGGTTCGGATAGAGTTGTTCCCGTGCCAGCCGAAGCCGGGCGGCTGCGGCCTCCGGGGGATCGCCATGCTGTTGGAATTCCCGGAACAGGGCGAGGGCCTCATCCACGTCGGAAGCGACGTGGATCGTGGGACCCGGCACCTCACTGTACTCCGAGAGCCAACTGCAGAAGAACGGCTTGCCCTGTGCGAGGAACTGGATCACCTTCTGGCTGGATATCCGGTTGGCCGGATGATCGGGTTTGAGAAAAAGGAAGCCGAAGCCGGAAGCACCGATGATACTTGCCAGTTGCTCGTACGGAACAGGCGGGAGGAAGAGGACATTGGGGTAGGGTCGCTCATCGATCAGGCGGCGCCCAACGGGGTCGGTAACGCGTTCGGGTCCAATGATAAGGAAGTTCACCTCCGGATGTTCCTTGAACAGGCGTTCCCAGATAACGAAGTCGTGCCGGTCATTGATGTTCCCGATGTACAGGCCGTATCCGGGTCTAACGGGCAGCTCCGGGGTATCGTGCGGCGCCACGACCAGGTCATTCACGGCGATGCCATGGGGTACATGATGGACCGAATCATTCAGCGGGCGGAAGCGGGGCATGAGGTCGCGGGCGATGCAGAAGATGTGGTCACAATTCCGGGCGAGGGTCTTCTCTCCCTTCCACCGGAAGGTGTGATCATCCGCACAATGGTAAACGGCCCGCACTGCACGGAGTTGCTTCGGGGTCAATAGCCGACTGGGGTCGAAGCTCCAGAACAGCGGCCAGGGGATACCCTCGCGTCGCAGGTAGCGGCGGATCCGGTAGCTCACAAGCCGGTCATTGAACGAGCCAAGTGCGCCTCCCATCAAGGGAATGGGGTTCTGGTAGGTGAGCACGGTGATCCCTTCCGGAGTGGGGCGTGTCCTGATCTTCCATTGGAGGAGATGAGCTGGCCGCCATGGGGTGACCGGGTCGATGAAGATGACCTTCCGGTAGCGTTTGAGGGCAACGGCGAAGCGATGCTTGCTATAACGGGGCCCGTCCCATTCTTCGTTGGAGATGATCAGGATCACGCTGTCAGCCGGAACGATGGGCCGCTCCTCCGGCCCCGGTTGTTGGACCACTTCATGGGCCCTCACCTCCTCCGTGGTAGCTGGGTAGAGCCGATCGAGGATGGCGCCCGTGAGCCGGTCATAATCCACCGAATCGAGGTAGGCCTCAACGTGCTCCACGTCCGTGGCACGGCGGCCCTCCAGTACATCCTCCACCAGCTTCACGAAATGGGCGGGATCCTCCGCCTTGTACGCCCCATGGCCGTCAAGGGTCGGCACATAACTGTTGATCGTGGATATCGCCGGGCATCCTTGCGCCAGGTAGGTGATCACCTTCAGGGGTGTACCATCGCCGGTCACTGGCAGGCTCCTGGTGGGTTCAAAGTCGTAGGTCACCAGGCCCATCACCGCACCCCGAATGATATCGCGCAGGACATCCGGGTGTTTCACCCCCACGTAGGTCACGTTGGGCATGGCGAACAGCGCGTCCCGCCGCTCCAGCTGATCCGGGGGCAGTTCGAATAGTTGACCGGCGATCACCAACCGCAGGTCGGGGCGTTTCCGGGCCACCTCGATCAGTAGGGCATAGTTCGTCCGGTGGTTCAGCCCTGCGGCCATGATGGCATATCGCCCCCAAAGCCTCTGGTAATGGCTTACCTGTGCAGGTCGTGGTGTACGGTCCTCGGCACGCACGCCGTGTGGTGTGAGGATGCAGTGGTCGTTGAAGCGGCCATAGTAGTCCACATACCAGGGGTTGATCGCGGCGATCAGGTCGGATCCCTTTGCGAATGAGGTGTCGTTCGCCAGGCTTTGGTACGGGTCCACCACATGGTACACCACCTTCGTGCCACCCCGACGCAGGGTCTTGCTCTCCGCCACGGCCGCCGGGTGGAAACACCAGAGCAACAGGTCGGTCGAGGGGACGAGTCGCCGCAGCTTCCATGCGTTCAACCGGTTCACGGCACGTTCGATCACCTGTGGCAACAACCGTAATGGAAGGTTGTTCCGGTACTCCACCACATGCACGCCCTCCTTCACCGTACGCACCTTCGCGTTCATGGAGAACAGGTCGGTCCAACGCCAGCGATCCGGCAAGCTGATGAAGTAGACGGGGTACCGTTTGGCCAGGAACGCCGCATAGTGGTGCTTGGAATACCACATATCACCCCACGGCTCCAAGGAGAATAGGAGTATGGCGCGTGGACTGCTGTGCATGGGGCGGTCGCTCGGCCTCGCCGGGCATTCGTTGGGCGGCAAAACTATCCTTTGCATGCGGCTATCGGTCGGCTCCATGATGTATCGCGCATTCCGCTCGGATGCCAGGCGATCACTATCCTTGTGGCCGATAGGAACAGGACGCGATGGGGCGATTGAACGGACGTCAATGGGTCGTGGTGGTCGGTGTGCCACTGATGAGTGTGGCCATCGGTCTTGTCGCGCGATGTTGGCTCGGTGGTGGGGCCATCATCATCACGGTGGGCCTGCTGGCCATCTTCCTGGCATACCTGCTGGTTGAATCACGCCGTTTTGCGCTTGGGCTTTTCGAGCGTCAGGTGAAGGAGGTGCGTTCATCCTATGTGCAACTGGAGGCGCTGCTGGGCCTCCATGCCCTGTTGAAGCCGGCGGCACCGTTGCCACCAACGCGGTTCTGGGCCGCCTCGCCCGATCTGCTGCGTGAGGTCGCGCTGCACATCCATCGGGAAAGGCCACGCCATGTGCTGGAGGTGAGCAGTGGTACCAGTACCGTGGTGATCGCATTGTGCCTGCAACGGATCGGGGTCGGCAAGGTGGTGGCCCTGGAGCACGATGCGCATTATGCCGAGGTCACACGGCGCGCCATTGCCGATCATGGGCTCACCGGAATAGCAACGGTGGTGCATGCGCCGCTCAAGGACCAGCAGGTGAATGGGGAGACCTATCCGTGGTACGACCTTTCTGGTCTACGACTTGGTGAGCCTGTGGACCTGCTTGTGGTCGATGGACCGCCGGATACGGTACATCACACGGCCCGGTACCCCGCGTTGCCTATGCTGGCTGCGCACATGGCCAAGGGAGCACGTATCCTGCTCGACGATGGGGACCGGGCGGATGAACGTGCCATCGCCGAACGTTGGGCCAAGGAGAGTCCAGGAAGTCAGCTCGGATACCTGCCCTTGGAAGCAGGGGCCTGGTCCTTGCGACTTCCGTGATCCGGAAGCGTGGTCAGGTGCCGGCCCCCTTCGCGCGATCGGTGCGTTGGAGCAGGTCGGTCAAAGCGATGGCCATGAGCGTGAAAAGGGCGAAACGCACACAGATGGTGTAACGTGCCTGTATGGTGAAGGGGATGTGCAGGAGCCAGACGTAGAGCACCGTGGCGAGCAGTGGCCAACTTGCCCGTAGCTGGATGCTGCCACGCCAATAGGCCAGTGGCAGGATCACCAACGCCAGCAAGAAGTTGAGCCCTGTACTCGCTGTGGCATAGAGCATCTGCAGTTTTCCTGCGAGCGAGGCCTTGGCGAATTCGGAGCGTTGGATGCCGATCACCCAAAGGCGCACCGCTGTGTAGGTCTTGTATCCCAACGTGTACCAGGGATCATGGAGCATGTGGTCCAGCGCAAGCCGGCCGAGAATGCGTTCACGGGTCAACGCGTACTGGGAATTGTAGGTCGCCTCGGCCGCATAGGGCACTTTGTCCCAGGAGGTCATCATCACCGAATCCTTAGCGGTCAACAAGGGGTCCAGCTGGGCCTTGATCCCGGTCCATTCCTTCTCGAAGGCTGCAATATTGGCGGGCACGGAGTCCGACGGTGTGAATTGGATCAGCTCATCACCGGTGAAGTTCCGCAAAGAGAACGTGTCCTGGTAGCCAGGCATCTTACCACACCAATAGGCGAAGTGCATGTAGCCACTCCCGCCCTGTATCGGCGTCACCTTGAACACATCGTGGTGCCGCAGGTTCCACAGGCCATAGGGCATCAAGGCGATCCCACAGCAGATCAGCATGATCGCCTGGGCACGAAGGTCGGTCCGTCTGCGCCCGAACCACCAGGCCAGGGCCGCCATACCGACCGGGAAACCCACGAGCATGGGTTTGCACAAGATGAGGAAGCCCATGAGCGACCCGGCGGCCACCGCGCGGAGCAGGCTCCATTTCCCCGGTCGCAGGTAGGCATCCATCAGGATGCTGAGGCCAGCGAGCACGGGGATCTCCGTGTAGAGTTGATTGATGTAGAACGGGATGTTCAACATCGGAAGCAACAGAAGCAGGAAGATGCTTTTCGTGGACCGTCGTGGATCCAGGTGACCCAGAGCCCGCAGGGAGAAGTGGAGCGCGACCCAGTAGAGGGCGAAGTTCACCACCTTCACCGCCTTCCAGGTGCCGAAGAGTTTCAGACAGCAAGCGATCAGGAGGGGAAGACCAGGTGCGCGGAAGGTATCGGCATAGAAGCCATCGAGCACCCACCACATGCTGTACTTGCCGTGCAGGATCCCTTCAGCCAGGTTCAGGTACGACAAGCCATCGCTCAGCATGGTATCGCGGCTCAACCACAGAACGGCCAGCACCATGAGCACGTTCAGGCCCAGCAGGACATGGAAGGTGCGTCGTTGGTCCAGGAAGTGAAGAAGTCGGCCGTTACGGGTCATGGGGTCGTGGAAGGAGGCCCAATGTCCGGAATTTCCAGTGTTCCCATGCCGCGGTCGCGATCGCGCAGGACGTACACGAGGGGGGCCTGCACGCAAGGCAGTTGGGGAACAGGTTCTACTGAAGCGGTGGAGAAGAAGCTGTCGATCAGGGGTGACAAGGTGCGAAAGTGCAAGGGCTGAAACCCTCGCACCCTCTCACTCTCGCACCATTCGCCATGATCAGAATGGAAAGGCCGGGGTTCGGATCTTCATGACCGGTACAGTAAGTTCGCGCACCGGTCGCAAGGCAACGCGTTCGAGCAGGGACCAATGGGAGCAACAGGCATGGACCAAAGGCGGGCCACGAAGCCCTTCAAAGTATGCGTGGTGCTTCCATGTTACAACGAGGCCGGTGTGATCACAGGAACCGTGGAGGTGCTCCTGAAGGAGATGGATCGGCTGATCGCCCTTGGCTTGGCCACCTCGGATAGTTTCCTGTGTTGTGTGGATGACGGCAGCCGGGATGGCACCTGGGAGGAGGTCCGGACGCTGGCCATGGTCGGTCGGCGTGTACAGGGCATCAAGCTCAGCGCCAACTTCGGCCATCCGAATGCGTTGATCGCCGGGCTTTTCACCAACCGGCCCAGGGCCGATGTGCTCATCACCATGGATGCGGACCTGCAGGATGACGTGTCCGTGTTGGAGCGGATGCTCGAGGCCCACCACCAGGGGAAACGTGTGGTGTATGGCGTGCGTTTGGATCGGCGGGTGGACTCACTGCCCAAGCAAGTGGCGGCTTCCCTGTATTACAGGATGATGGGACGGATGAACGACCGGATGATCCGGGGCCATGCCGATTTCCGCAGCGCGGATGCCGGAGTGATCGCCGACCTCGAAAGGTTCGGCGAGGCGAACCTGTACCTGCGTGGGCTCTTCCCGCTGATCGGCTACCCCTCTGCCGAAGTGCGTTTCGTACGCAAGGAACGCCATGCGGGCCGATCCAAATACCCCTTTCGCAGATTGTTCAGTCTGGCCTGGGAGGGCATCACCTCCTTCACCACGGCACCGCTCAAGCTGGTGTTCATGGCGGGTTTGCTGATGTTCCTCTTCGCGTTCTGCCTGGGTGTATGGATCGTGTGGGCCGCCTTCAACGACCATCCGATCCAGGGCTGGGCCAGCCTGGCGTTGCTCATCGTCACCTTCAGCGCGATCAACACCATGTCCATCGGAGTGATCGGAGAATACGTGGGCAAGATCTACAAGGAGGTGAAACAGCGGCCACGCTACATCATCGAGACCTCGGTACATGGGAGCTGAAACGACCGGAACCGCCTTTGACGAGCAGCAATTCGAGGCCATCTACCCCACAGGTGTCGAGCGGCATTATTGGAACCTGTGCCGCAATGCGATCGTGGCGGATGCCGTGCGTTCGCTGGGCAAAGGGCCGGTGTTGGAGGTGGGTTGCGGCAAGGGCTTGATCGTGGCTGACCTGCGCCGGCGGGGGATCGACATAATCGGGGTGGACCTTGCCCCGGTCCGGCCCTTGGACGAGGTCAAGGCGCACGTGCGTACCGGTGTCGATCTTTTCGACCTCGATCCGACCTCGCTCGCACATGTCCGCACCGTACTGCTGCTGGATGTGATCGAACACATCGAGGATGCGGCGGCCTTTGTGGAGCGCATCCGCATCTTCCTTCCAGGGGCAAGGAATTTCATCGTCACCGTACCAGCCCGCCAGGAGCTTTTCAGCAACTACGACGAGTTCAACAGGCACTTCCGCCGGTACGACCCGGCCACACTACGTGCCCACATCGATCCACAGGGCCTTCGCGGCTGGACCTATTCCTATTTCTTCCATAGCCTTTACCCGGTGGCACGTTGGGTGCTCTGGCTCAAGGGCCGTCGGGTCACGCGGTACGATGTGCCACGGTCACCCCTTGCCCGTGCGGTCCATCGCATCCTCGGAATGGTCTTCCGACTGGATCACGCGTTGTTACCCGCACAGTGGAAGGGCACGTCCATCATCGCCACGATCACCGATCGCTGACCACCGCTCGCCGGCGTGATCCTCGTGCGCGCCAGCACGAGCCGATGAGTACGATGGCCAATAGCAGCGCGAAAGGGAAGGGGTGGGCCATGTACCGCCATTCGCACATGCGAAGCGCGAAGGGGAAGATCAGCACGAGGTAGGCCATGGTGGCCGGTACCAGGTGGTGCAGGATCGTGGGTGCTTTCCGCCAGCGCCACAGGAACAGGAAGCAGGCCACCGCGCCGATCGTGAAGCTCAGGACGTAGGCCGCGATCTGCACCAGTTTGAACAGCTTCGCCCAGAGGGGTAGGTCATTGAAGGGGATCATGATCAGCGATTCGGTGCCATGCTGCCACACCAGGTTCTTGAACATGCGCACCCGGCTGAGCACGTGGTACTCGAGTGGCGCTTGTTCCTTGTAGAGCTCGGCGTACCGATCGAACGTAGCGTTGATCGCCGCCACCTCCGCAAGGGAGTCGGTTGCGGAGAGGGAGCCGTCCGAGACTAGGCGCACCCGTTCGCTCAACGCGAGCAGATCGGCACGCGTGTATCCCTTCACGTACGCATAGGAGGGGGGGGCTTTGGCGTGGCGCCCTTCGTCATCCACATGTCCTCCGCCCTTCCACACGCCATACCAGCGGATGTCCATCCCCGGTGCCCACCAGATGTAGTTGCCACCATAGCCTTGCACGAAGTGCATGGCATGGGCACGGATCTCCCGGCTGAAATCCTCCGGGAACCAGCCCTGGTTGGTAAGCGGACTGAACTTGCCATGTACGGATAGGTTCCGCATGGCCCAGGTCAGGTCAAGGACGAGGAAGGGGACCATCAGCAACCAGGCCCGGGACCACCTCTTGTTGCGCGCCGCATGCAGGAAGGTCAACCCGGCAGAGAGCGGCACGAGCAACAACCCGATCGGGCGAAGGAAGACGAACCAGGCGAGCAGTGTACCGGACAGGAGCAACCGCCACCGTGAGTCCTTGTCGATCGCGGATTGTAACAGGTACGCATGGAAGATGAGCGCCGAAACGGAGAAGCTATCCGAGGCGACCACCGGATCGAACCAGCTACTGTACGCACTGGCGAGGAAAGCCCAGAACACGACCTGGGCGATGCGATCGGAGCCCGTCATGCGCAGCGCGATGAGCGCAAGCACATACACGTTGATGCCGGATAACAACCATTGCAGCACAACGATCGCATCGCGGCTGGGGCCCGGATCAATGAATTGGCGCACGATCCAATAGGGAGCCGCGACCCCTGGCATCCGGTAGTCCGGTTCGTAGCGCCCATGCGCCAAGAGGTTCTCCACCGGGTCCAGGTAGCCCTTCGTGTCCCCCGATTCCACCGAGAGGTGGCCAGGAATGCCGGGGTCGTTACGGTAGTGGAGTTGGATCCCGATGAAAAGCCCCCGGAACAACAGGGCTGCCAGTACGAAGAGGTACCAGCGGCGCTTCAGAATGGAAGGCTGACCGATCGTGTGATGCACAAGGAATGGACGGAACACCTGTCCTGGAGTGGCGCAAAGGTGCATCGCGGAAGCCGAACCACACCCGACGACCGGAGTGGTCAATACCCCTGGAAAGGTCGGAGGGGCTTTCGCGACCGTTCACTGTACCGTTCTTTTGGGGCCACGAGCCACCGGATGGACGGAACCACGATACCACTGACCGACCCTCGCGCGGGCTATCTGGCTCTCCGGGCAGAGATCGATGCTGCCATGCGCACGGTGCTCGAGGGGCCTTCGTACATCCTGGGAGAGCACGTGGCCCGGTTCGAGAAGGAATTCGCGACCTATGTCGGCATGGCGCATGGGGTCGGGATGAACAACGGCACCGATGCGATCCACCTGGCTTTGCGTGCGCTCGGGATAGGCCCGGGCGATGAGGTGATCACCGTGTCGCACACGGCCGTGGCCACGGTCGCTGGGGTTGGGATGAGCGGTGCGGCACCTGTCCTCGCCGATGTGGATCCGACGACATGTACCATCGATCCCCAGGAGGTGCGGAAACTGATCACTGGCCGCACAAAGGCCGTGGTCGCCGTCCATTTGTATGGCCACCCTGCGGACCTCGATGCACTATCGGCGATCTGCCGGGAATACGGGCTTCGGTTGATCGAGGATTGCGCCCAGGCACACGGCGCTTTGTACCATGGTCGTATGGTCGGATCCGTGGGCGATGTATCCACCTTCAGTTTCTACCCGACGAAGAATCTTGGCGCCATCGGCGATGCTGGCATGGTGATCACCAATGATGAGGCACTGGCCGGGGCATTGCGGCGGATCCGGCAATATGGCTGGGAGCAGCCCCAATGCAGTTTGCAGGAAGGCTGGAACAGCCGGTTGGACCCTTTGCAGGCGGCCATCCTCTCGGTGAAATTGCGCCACTTGCCCGCTGCAACGGAATGCCGACGCGGTTTGGCCGCAGCTTATTCCAAGGCGCTTGCGGGCCTTCCTCTTGTCCTTCCTCCGGAAATTCCCGGTGTGGAAGCGGTATACCACCTGTACGTGGTACGCGCCGAGGATCGAGCAACGCGGGATGCGCTACTCACACATCTGGGGAAGAATGGGGTGCGTGCGGCCGTGCATTACCCACATCCGGTACACCTCCAACCCGCTTATGCCGGTAGGTTGCGGACGGGTCCCATGCCGATCACCGAGGTGTTGGCCGGAACGGTACTTTCGTTGCCGCTTTTCCCGGAACTGACCGAGGCTGGACAGGATCAGGTGATCCGCACGATCAAGGCATTCCACCAATGACCACCATGGAAGGTTCCACGATCGGATCGTTGGTCCAGTTGCGCTTCTGGCAACACATCCAGAACGGTACGCTCACCGTGCTGCCGGACCTTGGGGGCGAAAGCCTGGGCATCCCGATCAAGCGAGTGTTCACCATCACCGGCGTGGAGCCGGGTGGCATCCGCGGGGATCATGCGCATCGCACCTGTACGCAGGTGCTCGTGTGCCTGCACGGCCGGGTCTCGGCCATCCTCGACGACGGTCGTTCCCACTGCCGGATCGTGCTGGACAGCCCGGAGCAGGGCCTGTTCATTCCACCAGGCATCTGGAACCACATCGTCTTCGAAAGCGCCGATACCGTGCTGGCCGTTTTCTGTGACCAGCCATACGATCCGCAGGAGTACCTCCGGGACCGCAAGGAATACCTCAAGCTCAAGGGCCTATGAGCATGGTGGCCGAGGAGTACGAGCGCATGGCAGCGCTCGAGGATACCATGTGGTGGTACCAAGGTCTGCATGGGAACGTGCGTGATGCATTGCGACGATATCATCCCGCTCCATCGGCGCTCTTGGATGCGGGTTGTGGGACTGGTGGCACGCTTTCGGTGATCGGCAAGGCTTTCCCGGCGACAGCGTTGCATGGCCTGGACATCGCTGAACAGGCCTGTGCCTTCACCCGGACCAAAACGGGAGCGCAGGTCACCGTTGGTTCAGTGGACGCACTGCCTTACAAGGATGCATGCTTCGATGCGCTGGTCAGTTCGGATGTGCTCGGATACAGGATCGATGTGGATGCGGCCGTGGCCGGGTTCCACCGGGTGTTGCGCCCCGGAGGTCTCTGTGTGATCAACCTGGCGGCCTACCAGTGGATGCTTTCGTACCACGATCGTGCCGTGGGGCAGGTCCGTCGTTTCACCCGGAACGAGATGCTGGCACTGTTGCGCAAGCACGGCTTTCAACCCATCTTCGCATCGTACTGGAACACATTCCTGTTCCCGCTCATGGTCCTTCGACGTAAGATCCTACCTGCTCCGGCAGCCAGCGATGTCACGCCATTCCACCCTTGGATGAATGCCCTGTTCCGGCGCTGTGTGGCTGCTGAAGGAACCTTGTTGGGTCGCGGGGTGACGCTTCCGTTCGGAGGCTCGCTCTTCATCGTCGCACGTAAGCCACGGTCATGACCGCCCTGTCCATCGTCATCCCGGTATACAACGGCGCCGCGAGCATCGAGCACTTGGTCCATGAACTGGCCCGGCTGCATTTCCCCGATGGGGTGGAACTCGTGTTGGTCAATGATGGCAGCCCGGATGATAGTTGGTCCGTGATCCAACGCCTGTGTGCGGCCGCCCCCATGCCGATCATCGCGATCGATCTGGCCCGCAATTTCGGCGAGCACAACGCGGTGATGGCGGGTTACGCGGCCGCCAGCGGAGCATACATCATCAACATCGACGACGATTTCCAGAACCCGCCATCGGAGGTGGTGAAGCTGTTCGAGCATGCCAGGGCACATCCGGAATTGGATGTCGTTTATACGCGGTACGAACAGAAGCACCATTCCTTGTTCCGCAATCTCGGCAGTCTGTTCAACGACCGGATGGCACGCTTCATGATCGACAAGCCGAAGGGCCTGTACCTGTCCAGTTTCAGGTGCGTGAACCGGTTCCTGCGCGATCGGATCGTGGGATATACGGGTCCATACCCGTACATCGATGGCCTGATCCTGGAGAACACACGGCGTATCGGTCGGCTCACGGTGCGCCATGCCCCGCGTGTGAAAGGGAAGAGCGGCTACACCCTGCGGAAGCTCGTGCGGCACTGGATGATGATGTTCGTGAACTTCTCGGTGATGCCCCTGCGCATCAGCAGCCTTATCGGAGCGGTGTTCAGCATCATCGGTTTCCTGATCGCGATGGTGGCCGTGTATGAGTACTTCTTCAAGGGCACTCCGCAGGGCTGGGCCTCGATCGTATCGGTGGTCCTGGTCTTCGCCGGGATCCAACTGCTCACACTGGGCCTCATCGGCGAATACCTCGGTCGCCTGTACCTGATGCAGCGGGGCAAGCCGCAATATGCGGTGAGGACCACCCTCGTGGCCTCCACCCATGCGCGACCGGATGAATGAGAAGGAGGGTCATACGGATCGTGTCGGAGCGGCCATGAACAGGCGGATGTGGTCCGGACGGTGGCTCCGGAGCCGTCGGTTCACAGGCTACCTCATGGCCCTGCATGTGGTGCTCCTACTGGTCGCGATCGCCTTGCCACAACCTCCATCGCCCGATGAGGCGACCTACCTCGCCTTGGCGGAGAGCATGACCCATGGTGGGTTCTCGGTATGGGACGGGATCTATGATCCGGTGCCGGTAGAGGTGCATCGCACCCACGGATACCCGGCCTTCCTCATGGTCGTACGGATGGTCTCCAAGTCCAAGTTCTTCCTGGGCCTGGTGCAAGGGGCCTTGTACCTGCTGGCCCTTTGGCTCGTGCTTCGTTACCTGCGGACCCAGGAGGACGCTGACCTCCGACGGAATGTGTTCCTGCTTGCCATGCTCCCACAACTCCAACTGCTGTACTATGTGGGGCAGGTCTTCCCGGAGCCGCTCATGGTGCTCCTGCTTACCGCCCTGGCCTTGAGCTATGGCCGTGGCATGGGCAGGCTTCACGATCCGTGGGTCAGGATCCTCCTTCTTGTGGTCGCTTTCTGGGTGAGGCCGATCGTGCTCTTGCTCCCCCTTTTCCTCTTGGTCGTTGATCTGTTCCTGGAACCCAGGGCACAATGGATCGCGACGGGCAAAAGGCACCTGGTCGTGATCGCCGGGTTCGTGCTTCTTGGCCCCTTTCTTTTCGCCTGTTGGAACCTGCGTACACACGGCTACTTCAAGCCGGTACCCTTGACCGGGAGTGCCGTCATCTCCAACCTGGGCCTCTGGCAACTGCGGCTTCCTGGTTACGGCACCGTCCATTATTTCCAGTACAACACCTTCGGTCGGGAGATCATCCCATGGGTCGATGAGGCCAACGCCGCTCGATATTATTCCGCCTACCAGGAACAGTGGGACCGGATCGAGGCCCGCGCGGCAACTGCGATGACGCCTGAGGACCGCGCACACGTCCCAGCGATGATGGAACACAACGTCTGGGCCACAAGGTCGCCTGCGTACACCATCGCATTGGACCAAGCCATTCGTGAAGAGAACTGGGCCATGATCAAAGCGGATCCATGGTACTACCTCGTCTCGCGCCTGTACACGTCGGTGCGATTGTGGGTAACGAACATCAACCTGCCGATGGAGCGGGTCATCTATCGCCTTAGCCCCGGTGAACATCCGCGTGTGGGGCGACCCGCCGGGGCCATGGGCTGGGCCAAGGCGCTCATCCCATTCCTGATCACCTTCGTTACGTTCGGTCTCGGTCTTCCTTTCCTCCTCATCTCCGTGATCCGCGACCCGCGACGCTGGTATGTCCGGCGCTACCTCTTGGCCACCGTAGGCTACGTGTGGCTCATCCACATCCCCATGCTCATCCAATCGCGCTACACGGTGCCCGTACATGTCCTCGCCATCCTCTGCATCGTGCTCGCCCTCACCGACCGCAAGCAGGCGCCGGCTCCGGTCGGCCAACCCGGCAGGTAGGCCATGCCACGGCGAGGGATCATGGAAAGGTCATGATCTTCGCACCATGCGACGTCTCGTCCTCTGTACCGGCAACCAAGGGAAGGTGGCCGAACTGAAAGCCCTGCTTCCGGCAACATTCGAGCTGCTCGGAGCCACGACCGTAGGTCTTCCAACGGAACTTCCGGAAACAGGCACGACCCTGGAGGCGAACGCGATGGAGAAAGCGCGGTATGCCTTCGATCGCTGTGGTCTGCCATGCATCGCCGACGATACCGGGCTTGAGGTGGATGCCCTTGGAGGCGCTCCCGGTGTGTACTCCGCGCGGTATGCAGGCCCTCAGCGCGACCCCAAGGCGAACATGGCCCGGCTCCTGATGGAGTTGGAGGGGAAGGAACGCGCCGCCCGATTCCGAACCGTGATCGCCTTGATCGATGAGCAGGGTGCCCTTACGGTTGAAGGGGTCGTCCGTGGTTCCATCGCCGGTGCCCCCCGTGGTAGGGGAGGCTTCGGTTATGACCCTGTCTTCGTGCCTGAGGGTTGGGATCGGTCCTTCGCGGAGATGGACCTTGCGGCCAAGAATGCCATCAGCCATCGGCGGCGAGCCGTGGATGCCCTCGTGGCCAAGCTTGCTACGCGCTACCGCTGAAGCATCCCCGCCACCAGGCCATTGATCGCACCCGGTACTCCGATGCCAGCGACATTCAACATCTTCGGGAAGATGCTCGCGCCGCTGAATCCGGGTGTGGTGTTCACCTCGATCGTCACCACGTCGGTCGGGCTTGCCCCAGGCTCCACCCAGAAGTGGTCCACACGCACCATGCCCCTACAACCGAGGGCTTCGTATATCGCTACGGAGCGGTCCTGTACGATGCGTGTCACCTCATCGGGGATCGGAGCAGGGATGAGCTCCTGGGTATCCGCCGCATGGTATTTGGCATGGTAGTCGAAGAACTCGTTGGTGGTCCTGATCTCACACACCGGGAGTGCCTGTACGCCTTCTGGCAGGCCGATCACCCCACAGGTCAATTCACGCCCCCGCACGAAGCCCTCACACATCACGGACCGATCCTCGGCAAAGGCCTTGTCCAATGCGGCGGGCAGGTCCTCAGCCGCCTTCACCTTGCTGATCCCGAGGCTGCTGCCGCTTCCATCGGGTTTCACGAAACAGGGCAGGCCGACCTCCTTCAGAATGCGCTGCTCGCTATCAGCGGTGCGTGTACGAAGCAACAGGGATGGTGCGACCTGGAAGCCCATTTGACGCAGGATCCCGGTGGTGCTGTACTTGCTCATGGTGAGGGCCATGGCCAGGACCCCTCCGGTCTGGTAAGGGATCCCCAGCATGTCCAAGTAGCCCTGTAGCCTGCCGTCCTCGCCCGGTGTACCGTGGATCGCGATCAAGGCCGCTGCGAACCGCTCCGGGCCGTTCCCTCGGTCGGCGGTGAAAGCGGCGCGGTCAAAGGGTACGGATCGCCCATCGGCCCGGGAACAGGTCCACCCCGATCGTTCCACCTGTACGTAAAGGCCTTCGTATCGCGTTGGATCCAGCGCTTCCATCATGGTGCGCGCGCTTTGCATGCTGATGACGGATTCGCCGGTATACCCGCCGCGGCAAACGGCGATCAGGGAAGGGGCCATGTGGGTTGGTTCGACGCAAAGCTGGTGAGGCATGGGCCGTGGCGATGCATGATGTACGTTGGAACTGTGAACGAAGCCCTGTGGAACCGCCGCCACCCGCTCCGGCTATCTTTGGCCGCCCCGTTCCATGCGCTCCCGCCTTTTCCATACCCTGGCCCCGGTGGTGTTGGCGGCCTTCCTGCTCTTTGCGGGTTGGCTCTGGCTCCGCACGTACACCTTGCACGGTACCACGGCCAGGGTCCCGGATCTGAAGGGACTGTCGTTGGAAGAGGCCAGTGCCACCCTGGCTGCACGCGACCTGCGCTTCGAGGTGGTCGACTCCATCTACTCGAACGAGATGCCCAAGGGAGGCGTGGTGGACCAGGATCCGGATGCGGGGCTTGAGGTGAAACCGGATCGTAAGATCTACCTGGTGCTCAATGCCAGCAAGCCCAAGATGATCGACATGCCCCGGTTGGTCGACCTTTCCAAACGGCAGGCCATTTCGGTCCTGGACATCATCGGCCTCAAGGTGAAGGAACTTCAATACAAGCCGGACCCGTGCGTGGATTGTGTGATCGCCCAATTGTACAACGGGGCGCCCATCGCCGCGGATGCGCGGATCGCACAAGGCGAAGCCATCACCTTGGTCCTGGGCAGCGGAGACCACGGTCAGCGCGTCCCTGTACCGGACCTCGTCGGTCTCACCAATGTCGAGGTGCAACAAGTGTTGAACATGGCCTCATTGAACCTGGGTGTGCTGGTGGAGTGCGTGGGGTGCAATACCACGGCGGATTCCACGTTGGCCAGGGTGCATCGACAATCACCATCGGCCAGTTCGGACAACCGCATTTCCCTGGGAAGCACGATCGACATCTGGTTGACGGCGGATACGACCGGCCTGCGCCCCCAGGCAGGGTGGAACGACCCGGCCCGCTACACCGAAACAGACACCTTGGATGAAGCAGAGTAGGACTTGGATGGCCATCGTCGCGTGTGGCGTGGGCCTGGGTGCCATGGCGCAAGGAGAAGTCCTCCAAGCACTTTCGGCCAGGCCCGTGGAAGGAGCGGCCAGGATGAAGTCCGACGATGGGGTCCATCGCTACTTCAACTACCTCTTCGATACGCTCCGGATCCCATTGATGGATGATTTCTCCATTGACCGTACGCGGAAACGGAACGTGACCGAAGATGATCCCGGAGTGAGCCTGGATCATACGCGTTATCACCTGGAGGTGGGTGGGGTGTCCACGCCGGGTATGCGGTACATGACGGATACCACCTACCACACCGTCATTGATGCCAGTGATCCACCCGTCACCGTGCGCACCCCGCTCCCAAGCGTATTGGTCACCGTGTGGGACTTGTCCGTTTATCCGCCCACCAGCACGGTGGTCGAGGGTTGGCCGGCCTACAACATCCGCGATTCGCTCAGCGCACCACCGCCGGACACGATCCACATCCCAACCCCTTCGTTGGTCCAGGATTCGCTTTTGGTATATGCGGTGCCGCCTGCCGGGGGTACATACATGATGAACAATGTGCCCACGCCATTGATCCTTTGGCAGGAGGACGATGTGTACATCAACGGGACCTATCCGGTCGATCCGCCCACCATCGGTGTGGCCACCTTCGATGGCCTGGCGCGGACAGGTTATCCATACGACTTCGAGAACTACACGTCCCACGGCCGTGCCGACAAGCTCACCTCGGTGCCGATCGACCTGGAGTACCCCGCCAGTGATTCGATCTACCTCAGCTTCTTCTACCAGGCCAAGGGACTCAGTGGCGATACCTTCCCGCAGGTGATCGACAGCCTGCTGCTCGAATTCTATGCGCCGGATGAGCATACCTGGTACCGGTCATGGGGCATCCCTTATGTGGATCAGGCACCGTTCCAGCAGGTCCTTGTGCCGATCACACAAACACGCTTCCTCAAGCCTGGCTTCCAGTTCCGCTTCGTGAACTACGCCACGCTCAGTGGTTCGTTCGATCATTGGCACTTGGACTACGTGCGATTGGGTCGTCAACGCACCTACAACGATGTGCGCATCGTGGATGTGGCCTGGGTGATGCCCGAGGCGAGCATCCTACAGACATACACCGCCATACCATTCAACCAGTTCCAAGCTGCACCGGGTTCGGCCATGGCCCTGCAGGTGAATGAACGGATCAGGAACCTGGACATCAACGACCGCTTGATCGAATACGGCATGACCGCCGTGAATGAGGAAGGTGGCCCATTCATCGATGTGGTGAACGGGGTGAGCCCGAACGGCAACGCGGCCTCCATCATCAGCAGTACGCACCCGATCAATAGTGCTCCGAACTTCTTCGTGTTCGACAACACCGCGTCCAGCGATGTGGCTTTCCATGATGTCCGCTTCCTTGCGGAAGCCACGCCGGACATCAATCTGTACAACGATACCATGCGGCTCACGCAAGAGTTGAGCAACTACTACGCGTATGACGATGGCTCGGCGGAGATGGGCTACAGCCTCAACAGCGCCGGGGCGAAACTGGCCTATCGTTTCGATCTGGTCGGTCCGGATTCGCTGCGAGCGGTGCGCATGTATTTCAACCCCATCGCCAACCAACCTCCCGATCCCGGCCCATGGCAGGGTTCCTTCCTGCTCACGGTATGGAGCAGCTTGAGCCCCGAAGTGATCCAGCACCAGAACTTCTCCTTCTCATCCCCGGAATACCGCATGGATGGCATCGGCAAGTTCGTGGAGTACCCGCTGGACAGTGCGATCCGGGTGGAGGGCACCATTTACGTGGGATGGGTGCAGACCAACCCGGTGAAGATGAACCTGGGTTTCGACCGCAACCGCAACAACCGGACGAGGATCTTCTACAAGACCACGGGCAGTTTCCAGAACACGAGCTTCAACGGTTCGCTCATGATGCGCCCGGTGATGGTCGCTGCCGAGGATCCCTGGGCGGGATCGGGCGAGGAACAGCACCCCGGCAGGCTCCTCATCTTCCCGAATCCCGCGACTGATGCAGTGCGCATCGCACTGGCCGATGGCCTGGTGGCCGGCCTGCGGGTGGAGTGCATCGATGCGACCGGACGTATCGTGCGGAACGAGCGGTTGAACGGGACTGCGATGATGCGTACGACCGATGTGGCGAACGGCCTCTACGTGCTCCGCGTGCTGGATCAGGATGGTAGGCTGCAAGCCCAAGGCCGCATGGTGGTCCAGCACTGATGGACCAGGAACTTGACACCGGCGGGGAGGAGCAGGAGCTCTACGAGCACCACCGTATCGTCTGCGACCCCAAACAGTCGCTGATCCGGTTGGACAAGTTCCTGTTCGATCGGCTGGCCAACACCTCGCGCAACCGGATCCAGGTCGCTGCGAAAGCAGGTAATGTCCTGGTGAATGACAAGGTGGCGAAACCAAGCCAGAAGGTGAAGCCGGGGGACGCCATCAGTATCGTGCTGCCCTATCCCCAGCGCGAAACGGAGATCCTGCCGGAAGACATCCCGTTGCGTGTGCTGTACGAGGATGAGCACATCCTGGTGATCGACAAACAGGCAGGACTGGTGGTGCATCCCGGCCATGGCAATTGGACCGGCACACTGGTGAACGCCTTGCTCTTTCACTTCGGCAAGCTGCCCAGCACACCGGGCGCGGAGATCCCGAGGCCTGGATTGGTCCATCGGTTGGACAAGGACACGAGCGGTGTGATGGTGATCGGCAAGACCGAGGAAGCGCTGACGCACCTGGCCCGGCAATTCTTCGACCGCACCAGCGACCGGCGTTACAATGCGTTGGTTTGGGGCGACTTCGCGGAGGAGGAAGGGGTGATCGAGGGCCACATCGGCCGCAGTGTGCGGGATCGAACGGTGCAGGCCGTGTTCCCGGACGGTGATCAAGGCAAACCGGCCGTTACCCGTTGGCGGGTGATCGAACGGTTCCGGTACATCACTTTGGTGGAATGCAAGTTGGAGACCGGCCGCACGCACCAGATCCGCGTACACATGCAATGGACCGGCCATCCGCTCTTCAACGATGCGGCCTACGGCGGCGACCGGGTGCTGAAGGGCACCACCTTCACCAAGTACCGGCAGTTCGTGGAGAACTGTTTCAAGGCATTGCCGCGGCAGGCCCTGCACGCACGCACACTCGACATCGATCATCCGATCACCGGGGAACGCATGCACTTCGAGAGCGAATTGCCTGCCGACATGCAGGCCGTATTGGAGAAGTGGCGCACCTACACCGTGAGCAAGCCGCTGGACGATGACGATGAACCCCTGGATGCAGAGGCGGTGAACAACATGAAGTGATCGGCTTCCACCATTCCGCGGAAAGAATTGCTCTGATACCCTTTTCGGAATAATACCATTTCGCAGTAAGGGGTGGTCCAAAGATGCGCTGCAATTTTTTCGCTGTGCGATACGACGGGATCGTTGCGTAGCGGGGCCTACGGAACCTGTTTCGCGGAGAAGGCATCCGGAAAGAGGCCAAGCGGATCGGCTGGTATTGAATGCGTGGATGGTATCATGGCCGGTGCAGCAGGTTCAGGCCGAAAGCGATGAGCAAGGCCGTTCCGAAGACCAGGAAGTAGAGTCGCCAGTAGGAGGTTTGTCGATGGAACCTGGGGTCGTACCGCTCTTTTCGTATGAAGAGGATCCACATCGCGTGCAGCGGCCACACCACGATGAGGAACACGGCTGCATAGGAGAGCAGGAAGAGCAGGAGGTCGACCGGGTTCACAGTCGGATCGGTTTTCCCGTGCCGGTCCGTTCCATGTGGCGGAGGGCCTGCACGCGGCGCGGCCATTCGTGTGGGTCCAGTGCCTGCATCAGGCGTTCCATCACCTCGGGCAGTACTTCATCCTGCGGCCGATCGGTCTCCAGGACGAGCATCACGGTTTGGCCGAGCACCGCGTCCGGCGCTGCGGTGAAATAGTGGGCATATGGGATCACACCGGCGGTCTTCGCTTCAAGCTGCTCCGGGAAGATCTTCTTACCGCCGCTCAGGATCACGTTGTCGAACCGTCCGAGCCACCTGAAGCGCGTATCGTCCAGCCATTCCACCAGGTCGTTCGTAACATGTTGCTTCGCCGTGAGGTGCGGTGTGTAAACGACCAGGCATCCACGGGGATCCCGCCCGAAGCTCACGTTCCCGATCGCGCGGAATGGCGCGTTGGTCCCGAACGCATGCGCATCCGCGCTCGCATTCAGCGCTCTCACCGCCACATGGGTCACCGTTTCGGTGCTTCCGTAGCCCTGGTACACCTTGGTGCTTAGGCTGGCGATGTCCTCTACAAGGACGGTGCTCACCGGGCCGCCACCGAGCAGGATGGTATCGAACTGCTCCTCCACCCGGATGCGATCCTCTTGGATGGCGCGGTGTAGCTGCAGCGGTACCATGGCCGCGAAACGGAAACGGTCCCTTGTCCGCAGGTTGTCCAAAACGCTACCGCGCGGGTCGATCAGGTGCAGGTCCAGGCCGAGCACCATGCTGCGCACGATCATCATCTTACCGGCGATGAAGGCGGTAGGAAGGCACGACAGGGCACGGTCACCGCTCTTCAGATCGAAGACCGAAGCGGTCAGGCGAGCGCTGTTCACCAGGTCGCGACGCGGGATCCTGAGGTTCTTCGGTGGCCCGGTGGTGCCGCTGGTCTGAACGTGGAGTGGCTTGGTCCTATAGCACAGCAGTTGGTACACCAGCGTGGTCAATGGCCCTGTCCATGGCTGATCCCTGACCTTTCGGCCGAGTCGGTCGAAATGGGCCATGGCATCCACGGAGCGCAGCGGCTTCCCATCAACAGTGATCGTGTCGAACACGAAGGCCATGCCCCAAAGTTCGCAACAGGAAGGGGACGATGGAAGGTCAGGGAGAGATGATCCCGCTGATATCCCAGGCTTTTTCGGGACGGGACCAGAGCGCACCGTTCTCCACCTCAAGGGGCGCGGGGATGTTGTTCGCGTAAACCGACCCGGTGCCCAGGCCCTGCGCTCGGTCCAGCGGAAGGGTCGCCGCCCATTGTGCGATCGCGTTGAGACCGATGCTGCTCTCCAAGGCACTGGTGATCCACCAGCCGATGCCGTGCGCCTGGGCCAGTTCGATCCACTCCTGTGCGGCGGCCCAGCCACCCACAAGGCTCGGCTTGATCACGATGTGTTGGGGCCGTACGGTCTCGAGCAGGTCGCGTTTGTTGGCCGGATGGTTCAGTCCGATGAGGTCCTCGTCCAGTGCGATGGGGATCGGCGTGTCTGCACAGAGTTCGGTCATCGCCTCATACAAGCCGGGCGCGATGGGCTGTTCGATGCTCTCCACGTCCAGTTCAGCTAACCGGTGCAGGACATCCCGTACCGTGCGTTGGTCGAAGGCGCCGTTCGCATCCACGCGGAGGGTGATCGCCCTTGCGTCGTATTCGGCACGCACGGACTTCAGCAGTTCCAGTTCGTCCTCGATCCCGATGGCACCGATCTTCATTTTCACGGTGCTGAAGCCCTTGTCGATCTGTTCACGGATGCGTTGCCTCATCAAGGCCTTGTCGCCCATCCACACCAGCCCATTGATCGGTATCGCACGTTGTCCGAGGGTGAATTCCGATGGGAAGAGATCCTTCGTGCCGCTCACTTCGAGGTCGCGCAGGCATTGTTCCACCGCAAAACGCACACTGGGTACATCGACCAGGTCCGTGCCCGATCGGCGATGCCAGTCGGTGGTATCCGCACACAGTTCGATCAACTTCGTCCTTACATCCGCCGGGAACTCCTTGCTGTGTCCGGGGAATAGCGCCGCCTCACCGATGCCTACGACCTCGGGCCGTTCGATGTGCCAGGCGAGAAGGTACCACACGGTGCGTGCGTGGATCGGACCCTTGGAGGTGCCCAGCTCGAACCGGGGTTGCAAGGTGCGTTCGATCCAGCGCGCCGCGATCATACCGCAAGGATAACGCCTGCTGCGAAGAGCAGAGCGGTCGCGAAGGTGCCCAGGGCCAGTACCTTCAGTTGTGGGTCAAGGGCGCGGGGTTCCGGTGCTGACCATACATGCTTCAGGTGGATGATGAAGCCGGGAGCAACAAGGAGGAAGAGCCACATCGACCATCCGAGATCGGCCAGCAGAGCGAACCCGATCAGGCCAAGGAGACCACCACAGATGAGCAGGGTGTGATAGATGCGTGCATTCGCCGATCCCATGCGCACCACCACTGTCCGTTTTCCGCTGGCAGCATCGTTGGCGATGTCGCGCATGTTGTTCACATTGAGCACACCGGTGCTTAAAAGGCCGAACGCGATGGCCGGGAAGAGCACGGGCCATGCGAATGCCGAGGTGTGCAGGTAGAAAGTGCCACATACACCCACGATACCGAAGAAGAGGAACACACTGATGTCGCCCAGCCCGGCGTAGCCATAAGCGTTCCTGCCGAAGGTGTACTTCACCGCTGCGCCGATGGCCAGTAGGCCGATGGCCAGGAAGAGCATTGTTCCCAGGGTGAAGCCGAGCGCGATGGTGATCAGGGCGCAGCCACTGATGAACGCGAGCATCCCACAGATGACCATGGCGCGTTTCATCCGTTCGGGGGTGATGGACCCGCTCTGTACGGTCCGTTGAGGCCCTACGCGGCCAGCATTGTCGGTGCCGTGCTGGTGATCGCCGAGGTCATTGGCCAGGTTGCTCAGGACCTGGAGCAGGATGGCCGTGAGCATTGCCAGCGCGAGAACGGTGCCACTGAAGGATGTGCCTTCCACACGACCATCAACGATCATGGCCATTGCGCTGCCCGCGATGATGCTGCTCACTGCGAGGGGCAGTGTGCGCGGTCGGAAGGCGTGTAGCCAGTGTATCATCCCCTGCATCTCAGTGCCTCTGTGGCGAACACTTACGGGAACTTAGGGAACTTCTGGAAATCCGGCGCCCGTTTCTCAAGGAAGGCGGTCTTGCCCTCCTGTGCTTCATCCATCAGGTAATACATCAGTGTGGCATCACCGGCGAACTCCATCAACCCGCGTTGTCCGTCCAGTTCCGCGTTCAGCCCGCGCTTGATCATGCGTAATGCGAGCGGACTGCGTTGCATCATGATCCGGCACCACTCCACGGTCGTGTCCTCCAGTTCCGCGAGCGGCACCACCTTGTTCACCATGCCCATATCCTCGGCCTCCTTCGCGCTGTATTGCAGGCAGAGGAACCAGATCTCGCGGGCCTTCTTCTGGCCCACGTGGCGAGCGAGGTAATTGCTGCCGAAGCCTGCGTCGAAGCTCCCCACCTTGGGGCCGGTCTGTCCGAAGCGCGCATGGTCCGCGGCGATGGTCAGATCACAGACCACATGCAGCACGTGACCACCACCGATCGCGTACCCGTTCACCATGGCCACCACGGGCTTGGGTAGCTCGCGGATGCGTTTGTGCAGGTCGAGCACATTGAGCCGTGGCACACCATCGGTGCCGATGTAGCCGCCACGGCCTTTCACATTCTGGTCGCCACCACTACAGAAGGCCTTGTCGCCAGCACCGGTCAACACCACCACGCCGATCGCCGGGTCCTCACGTGCGATATCCATGGCATCGATCATCTCCTTGTTCGTGTCCGGCCGGAAGGCATTGTACACCTCGGGTCGGTTGATCGTGATCTTGGCGATGCCCTCGAAGAACTCGAATTTGATGTCCTCGTAGACCTTGATGGTCCTCCAGTTGCGGGAGCTCATTGCTTGCAGGTTGACGGCGACTACACGACGAATGCAGCGGGTGTGCATCGTTCATGTGGTGCGGAGTTGGTTGAAGTGGTCGCGGAGCACTTGCGGAGAGGTCCGCGCATCCGTGGTGATGTGAAGAACGGCTGGTCTGTCATGCACCGCGTACAGCTTGTCGATGCCTGCTTCCAATGAAGCCTGCTCGCTCGCATGGTAGTAGGGCAGGTCGAAGCTCTTCACCAGTTGTTCGATGCTGCGGCCATGGGGCGCCTCGAACCATTGGAGGAGGTCCGGATCCTTGTCCGGGCCTTCGATGAAACGGAAGATATTGCCGCCGCCGTTGTCGATCACGATCACCTTCAGGGATGGGGGGATGTGGTCGTTCCAGAAGGCGTTGCTGTCGTAGCAGAACGCGGTGTCGCCAGTGATCAGCGTGGTGGTCCGCTTCGTGGCGAAGGCGGCGCCCACCGCCGTGCTCGTGCATCCATCGATGCCGCTGGTGCCGCGGTTCCCGAACCAACGGATCCCACGCACCCGGTCGAAAAGTTGCGCATAACGCGCTGGTGTGCTGTTGGCCAAATGAACATCGGTGCCACCCGGTATCCGGTCGTTCAACGTATGGAATACGGTAAGGTCGCAGAATGGTGCGGCGGCGATCAGGCGGTTGTGCTTGCCGCGCGTGCTCTCATCCATCATCTTCCACGCTTCGCCATAGAAACTCTCGTTGGGCTGTACGCCCTGAACGATCTGTGCGAAGAAGATCTCCGGGCTCACGGCGATGTCGTGCGTAAGGCTCTGGTAGGTGTCATGATGACGCTGCCCCGCATCCACGTTCCAGTGCTGGGCTGGTCGCCATTTGCGCAACAGGGTCTTGATGCGTTTGCTCACCACCGCCCCGCCGAAGGTGATCAGCAGGTCGGGTCGCAGGTCGTTCTCGTTCCTCCCGCTCACCCCCTCGATCACACGATCGATGCAGGTGATGAATGCGGATTCGTCCAGGTTGGTCGTGGCCTCGGTATGCACGGTCACCTGTGGTAGCGCAGCGAACTGGACGAGCTGCTTCCGCATGCCTTCGCTCCACACGCCCTGGCCCGCGAGCACCATCACCCGCTTGCACGCGGAAAGTTGCCCGATCAACCAGCGGGCGTGGTCCGGTAGTATGAAGGATTCGGTCATCACCGGTGCGATGAAACGCGAAGCCTCGACGGCCTCGGTGGTGCCGTATAACGGCTCAGCGAACGGTACGTTCACATGCACCGGACCGGGAACGGGAAGCAGGGTGCTGTCGATCGCATCATTGATCAAGCGTCCGCAATGCCATCGCGCCAGTTCATCGGTCAGGATACGCGGCAGTTGCACACTCAGTTTCATGTGCAACGCGAGCACCCCCTGCTGCCGGATCGCCTGGCCCTCGCCTTGGTCCACCCATTCCTCCGGTCGGTCCGCCGTGATCACCAGTAAGGGGATGCGCTGGTAGAAAGCCTCGGCTATGGCTGGGCCGTAATTCAGCACCGCGCTGCCACTGGTACAGATCAAGGCCACCGGCGCGTGCAGTTGCTGGGCCATGCCCATGGCGAAGAAGGCCGCACTGCGTTCATCGATCACGCGCAGGCATTCGATGCCTTCCTGCTTGTTGAAGGCGATCACCAGTGGCGCACTGCGACTGCCGGGGCTGATCACAGCGTACTTGATGCCTTTCGCGGCGCAGAGCCGGGCCAGTTCCGAAGCGGCGAAGTGGTTGCTCGTCATCGATCAAGCCGGTTTCGGATCGCGGATGAGCAGCCGCCAGCTGTCGGCCTTGTGTTCGGTCTCCGTCCATTCCTGCGATGGAACGGAGCCGGCGGTGATGCCCGCGCCCACCCGCAATTCGGCATGATCGCGGAATACCTGCAGGCAACGGATGTTCACGAAGAGTTCCATTCGTCCGTCGGCGCTCCACGGCCCCCAGAAACCGGCATACAGCTCGCGGTCGCGGTCCTCCATGGTCGCGATCCGGGCCGTGGCATGTTCCCTTGGGATGCCACAGACCGCAGGTGTTGGATGGATGGTGGACACGAGTTCCGCGATGGCACGCCCATCCACGTTCGCGGTGATACGCGTACACAGGTGTGCCACCGGACCTGCGGTCAGAACCTCAGGGCCTTCCACATGGATCGTTCGGGCCCCCAGGTCGATCATCGATCCGACGATGCTTTTGGTGACCACGCGTTGTTCGTGCAACTCCTTGTCGGTCCAACCGGTGGCATCCATCGGCGCCTTATCCGCATGCATGGTACCGGCAAGAGCGTCCACTCGCACATGGTCATTCTCGGCGAGGATGAGCCGTTCGGGTGTGGCGCCCAACCAGAGGCCATGGTCCGGTGTGGAGACCAGTGCGACAAAAGCATCCGGGCGGTGTTCCACGGCCTCGACGAAAAGCCGGGGGGCTTGGTCCCTGCCTACATCCATACGGATCGTTCGGGACAGCACGACCTTCTCCATGGCCCCGTTCGCACATTCCTGTCGGATCCGGTCCACGGCATCCTCATACGCGGCCTGTGTGGTTCCAGGTCGGTCGTGATCGGGGGCAGGGGTGGTGGTGCCGATGCACTCCAACAGCCGGTGCCAATGCGGTTCGGCATCGCCGAAGGTCAATTCCACATCGGATCGGATCAAGGCGGTACGTTCGATCGGGCGGAAAGGTGCGATCAGGAATACATCGTTCAGTTCCCACCATAGCCCGCTCTCGCAGTGGTCGAGTTCGGGGGTCTGTTGCGCCCAGAGCGTCACCTGGCCACCGGGCACACGGAAAGCGGCGAACGTGATGCGTTCCTCGATACAGTGGCGTAAGGCCTGTCGCAGTGCGGGTACCGAGCTCACCGGCGTTCGATGATCATGTTCGTGAGTCGGCAGATGGCAACGAGCCGCCCGGCTTCGTCATGGACCCTGATGTCCCACACATGCGTTCTCTGGCCTTGGTGTACCAGTTCGCCCGTGGCGATCACACGGCCTTCCTGCACGCCGCGTAGGTGGTTCGCTGTGATCTCCATCCCCACCGGGGCGTGGGTGCTCAGGTCGATCAGCATGGCACTACCCATGCTGCCCAAGGTCTCGGCCAGGGCGGCAGTGGCGCCACCATGCAGCAGCCCCATGGCCTGGTGGGTCCTGTGGTCCACGGGCATGCTCGCTTGCAGTCGCCCCTGTGGGTCCACGCCGAAGTGCATGTCCAAGTGCTCCACCAGTGTACCGGCTTTCATGGCGGTGGCCGCCTCGGCATGTTGAGGTGTGAAATACATCCTTAGTTGTGCGGGGACCAAAGGTAGCCGTGGGCCATCTTTGCGGAAATGGAAGGGAACGCTACCGGACCACGCCTGCTCCTCGTGGAGGACGAGGAGGCCTTGCGTTCGACCCTGCGCCTCAATTTCGAGATGGAGGGATATGATGTGACCACCGTGGCGACCGGCCCGGACGCGCTACAGCGTTTACGGGGTGCGCATTATGATGTGGTGGTCATGGATGTCATGCTTCCGGGAATGGACGGGTTCACGGTGGTGGAGACCGTCCGGCTGGAAGGCAACGCCACGCCGGTCCTGTTCCTTACGGCGCGTACGGGCTCGGTGGACCGGATCCGGGGCCTCAAGACCGGGGAGGACCACCTGGGCAAACCCTTCGAGTTGGAAGAATTGCTGCTGCGGGTGGCCAAACTGGCCGATCGCTCGGCGGGCCGGACGGCTGGTACGGTCCTGACCTCCTATGCGTTCGGGGGCAATGAGGTCGATTTTCAGCGTTACGAGGTGAAGGGGCAGGCAGGCTTGATCAAGGAGTTGAGCCAGAGGGAGATGATGCTCTTGCGGCTGCTCATCGAGCGCGAGGGCGAGGTGGTCTCGCGTGAGGAGATCCTCCAGAAGGTCTGGGGCTATAATGTGTTCCCGACCACCCGGACGGTGGATAATTTCATCGTCGGTTTCAGGAAGTATTTCGAGCCTGAGCCCCGGGATCCCAGGCACTTTCACTCGATCAGGGGGGTGGGCTACAAGTTCACCAGGTGATTTTTTTCCATCGGGCTGGCAACCCTTTTCCCTCGGCCTCGTCATATGGTCAGAAAGGTCAGTCTTCCTGGCCTGTTCTGGTTCCATTATTCCTTGCAGGTTTACCGCGCAGGGGTCCCGCATAGGGGCCCCTGTTCGGTTTTTGGCTATCGGGACCGATCGCTTGCGTTCCTTCGGACATCGGATTATCTTGCGGCCTCCGAAAGGTCGTCGCTGCCCGTATCCAGGTGTGTCGTGCCGATCGGAAAAATCAACCAACCATGATCCGCACATTCCGCAAGACCGCACTTTCCGCATTGCTATTGGCCGCTTCCGGGTGGGCCACTGCTCAACAGAACGTCGATATCGGGCTGTACCAGAACGATGGGGTGCTGGAGGTCAAGGTGCGTCCCGAGGCTGATTTCTCCGGGATCTTCTCTTCCATGGTCTTCACCATTCGTTGGGACTCGAATTCAAGCGCCAGCTTGGGTGCGAGCACACAGGATGAGGCCGTGGCGAATTACATGGGCGTGGAGCGGTCCGGGAATATCCGCGAACAGGGCGGTTTCCGCTACGCGGTGTACGCGGGCTTCGGCATGCGATCCCTGAGCAATGCCGGTGCGAACTGGCAGGCAGGCCAGGAGTACACGGTGCTGCGGATCCCCGTTACGGGCCAGGGCGAATTCGAACTGGTGAACGATGCTTACACGGCCGATCGCCAGAACAATGGGAACTATTACGTTTCATTGGGCGGAACGGACCGTACCGGGATCATTTACAAGGGCCTGGCACCCGCATCCGAGGATGGCAGTGTGCTGATCCAGCCCAACCCGAACAACGGTCGTTTCACCCTCAGCTTCGCGAACAGCACGAAGTCGGATGTCACCGTGGAGGTCATCAACAGCATCGGGCAAACGGTGTTCAACGAGACCGTGCGCGACCTGGAAGGCAACTACAAGCGGGAGATGGACCTCAGCACCATGGGTGCTGGTGCCTATTACGTGAAGCTCAAGCGCAACGGCAACACCACCTCGCACAAAGTGGTCTACCGTTGATCGTACATCGCACTTAAAGGAAAGGAGGCTGCGGCCTCCTTTCTTTTTTGGCCGGTCCCATGTGTGTTCCCGGATCGGGATCGAGCATCATTTCTTGTTCTCCGATCACGGCGTCATCCTGGTCGTGAACGATCAGGATACAAGGCCCACACACACCCTGCAATAGCGGCTCTGCTCACGATGCGCAAAGGGCGTATCGGGGTCGCACAACTCGTCCACCAAAGCGGTCAGCAATAGCTCGATCGCGGGTAGTTGCGACCGTTCGATGACTATCCCACCGCGCATGCTCAAGAACTCGCCATCGACCTGGGAGGGGCGTTGCAAGGGAAGGATGGCCGCACTTGCGGCATCCGCTTCCGGGTGTTGTTTCATGTAAGCGAAGAGGTACACCAGCAACTGCAGGGCATAGGTACGCTCCGGCGTGATGCACTCGCGGATGGGTTCGGCCAGGCGCAGGTCGCTGTCCTTCACCGCACCGGTCTTCACGTCGATGATCGTCAAGCGCCCGTCGCGCAGGTCCACACGGTCGCAGCGGCCCTTCAACAACGCCCCATTGGGCAATACGGCCTGTACCTGAGCCTCCTGAGCGAGGATGCGCGTATGAACTTGCGCACAGCGTTGCTCCTCGGCGAGCAAATGGTCGGTGATCGCCTTGGCCGCCATATCACTTCGTAGCCGGTAATGCCCGTGATCCAGGCTGGCTCCCGGTAGTTCCTTCACAAGTTCATCGCGTAGCACGGTATGTACCTGGCGCACCGCCTCAGCGATGAACGGTGGGGTTAACTGCTGCCCGATGGATGGTGAGAGTAACTGCTGCAAGGTGCGGTGTACCGCATTGCCGAGCACGTCACTGCCCAGCCGGCCATCCGCCGGGTCGTCCTGTTCGATCCCTACGATGTATTTGAAGTAGAAGTCCAATGGACAACGCAGCCAGGTGCTCAGGGCCGAAGGGGAGAGGCCGCGTTGGCAGAGGGCATGCAGCCGCGCCATGATCCCAGCGTCCTTGGGCACCACGATCGGTCGCATACCGCGTACGGCAACGGAAGCGGCTGTTCCCACGGCCACCAGTTCGGTATGCGACCGGCCTACCACCTCGTGTTCCCATTGCGCGATGAATCGGGATGGCTCGCCGGGTTCCTTCCCTTCCGCAGTGGTCAGCACCCATTCCACATCGGTGGCCAGGTGCATGGCGCGTTGGAAGTTGTAGGCGGTGATCGCTTCGGCATCGGCGGGCATGGGCAGGCCATGGTGGCGGCGCAGGTCCAACGGGATCCAGGAGGCGGGCGGGTCGGTGCGCGGCAGGGTGCCTTCGTTCATGCCAACGAGGATGAGTCGCGCATGGTCCAAGGACCGCGTTTCGAGCAGGCCCATCACCTGCGCTCCCCGTAAGGGTTCACCGATGATCGAGAGCTTCTCTTCGCGCAGCAACCGTTCGCGTATGGTACGGTATGCGCGGAGCTCCAGCTGGGAGTGGCCGAACCTGCCGAGGAGCCGGTCAAGCCGCTGTTGCACACCGCGCGAATGGGCGAGTTGTGCTTGTACCATCGGGTCGTTCGGGGCCAAGACGCCCACCAGGTCGAAGAGCGCCTGGAGGCCATCCCCGATACCGGAGGGTTCACCCAGCATGTCGAATGCACGAAGCATCGCGGGCGTATGCAATGAACCGGACTTGCGGATCAGTTCGGATACGGCGGGTCGTTCGACATGGGTGTGCGGAATGGTGTTCATGCCACCGATGATCCGGTGCGTGGCCCCCTCCTCGTTCAAGAGCGGATGCATGAAGACCGCGAGCAGCGACCGGACGGGGATGTCCGGCCGACCTGCATGGGCATACAGGTCGAGATAGTGCTGCACGAGGCTGTGGACCGGCAGCATGGAGAGTGGGATGCCCATGGTCACGTTCACCGGTCCAAGCTCCTCGGGAATTCGTTGAAGCAGGGGAAGGAGCAGATCCTCCTGGGCAAGGACCACGGTCGTATCGGCTCTTTCATCCGGGGTCATGGCGGCGAGGCGTTGTGCGGTGTAAACCGCCTGGGCCAATGGGTTGGGTGTACTCACCTTGCGGATCCGCCGTGTCGTGTTCATGATCCCCGGCTGCGGCGGCAGTTCACCTTGTCCGAGGGTGGCGATCGAACGTCGCAGGTAGCGTCCGGCTTCCTGGCGTGGATCATCCAGGTAGAAGGGGTCGGCATCCCAGGCCACGCTTGCCCGGCCTTGGGCTTGGATCAGTTCGATCGTTCGGGTCGTTGCGGGGTCCAACGCGTTCAGACCGGCGAACCAGATGTGTGTCCAGGGCAAAATATCGGATCCGCCTGCCACACCCGCGGCCTTGCGTGCGACGAAGCCGGAGGTGCCCACGCGGTCCTTTTCCATGCGTGCGGTGAACGCACGGTGCAGGTCACCGGTGGCCCGCCATTCCTGGTTGGTCCGTTCCTGTAGGGGGCTCAGATCGCCCAGGCCGAAGCTCCATTCCTCCAGTTCATGGTACGCACGCAGGTCCTTGTAGAAACGGTCAAGGTCAATCAGGTGCGCATCCACTTCGCTCAGGTCGCGCAAGGTGGTCGGTGCCCATTCCAGGAAGCGGTCCAATGGCTCGGCCTGGGCACCCCGCAGTTCGCGGTAGGTATCGAAGAGTTGGAGCAGCAGTTCCATGGTGGTGCCCTGCTCCACGCCGGCGAGTTGCTGCAGGAAGGCTCCGATATCCAGGATCTCCGGGCTCCACAGTGGGCCTCCCTTGGCAAGGGCGAGATACCTTCGCAGATGCAGACCGGCCCGTTTGCCTGGCAACACCACCGCAATGGATCGTGGATCATCGGGGTGGCGTTGTAGAAGCAGTTCGGAAAGGCGGTCGAGGAAGGGGCGCATGGCAGCGCCGGAAGATAACTGGTAGGCGCAGATGGATCCAGAGGCATATCCCGTATACCGTTGCCTGGTCGGCGGTGGCCACTATTACCGGATCGATCGTCCCGATCACTTCGAGGAATTGCAGCGCATCGGATCGCGTTGGCTGTACCATGCGGTGGATGCCAAGGCCTATCCGGAACAACTACGCGTACGGGAGATGCTGTCCTTGGATGGGCCCTACGACGTGCTTGATCCGCAGGAGTGGAGCCGCACCTTGGACCTGGCCAGGGCGTTGCGCTGACCATGCCCATACCATGGAGCGCCATCGACCGTTGGTGAAGGGAGGGTTCCGGGCAACCGGGTAGCGCTTATCTTGGTCTCATCGACGAGATGTCCCGCATCCTCCATACCATCCTATTCATCGCGATAAGTGCGGTCTCCTGGGCCACACACGTGCTGGGAGGGGAGATGTATTACGATAAGCTGACCGGGAATCAGTACCGGATCACCTTGCGGCTGTTCCGGGATTGCGGGCCGAACAACGTGAACAACACCGGGTTCGATGCGCAAGCGGTACTGGCGGTGTACGATGGCAACGGATCACTTCAGTTCACCACCTCGCCCTCCTTCACGGGGGAGAATGAAGTGGAGGTGGACCTGAACACGCCGTGCTTGCAGGCACCCCCCACGATCTGTGCGGCCTGGGCGGAATACATCGCCGTGGTGGATCTGCCGCCGAACAACACGGGCTACGTGATCAGCTATCAACGCTGCTGCCGCACACCGGCCACCACCAACCTGCCAACAAGCCTGCTGCAAGGGCTCACCTGCACCGTGCAGGTACCTCCTGCGATCGCCGGCAACAACAGCAGCCCACGCTTCAACGGATATCCGCCTGTGGCCATGTGTTTAGGTCAGGACATGGTCTTCGATCATTCGGCCACGGATCCGGATGGCGATGTGCTGGAGTACGACCTCTGCGCTCCTTATGCTGGTGCGACCGCCAATGACCCGGCACCGGTCGCCGCCCCGCCGCCTTACACACCCATCGTATGGGCGCCCGGGTACAACAGTGGGTACCCGATGGATGCCAACCCTGGCCTGTCCATCGACCCATTGACCGGTGAATTGACGGTACACCCGACACTGCTCGGCAGCTTCGCGGTGGGTGTGCGCGTTCGCGAGTTCCGCAACGGCCTCCTGTTGAGCGAGTCCATTCGCGATGTGCGCTTCGATGTGGTGGCCTGCGATGCCTTCCTCAGTTCGGTCATCGCGGACCAGGCAGCCGAGGAGCACTGCACCGGACTGTCCATGTCCTTCACCAACGAGAGCATCAACGGGCAAAGCTGGCATTGGGATTTCGGTGAGATGAGCACGGATGCGGATACCTCTGACCTGATGGATCCGGAGTGGACCTATTCCGATACCGGCACCTTCACGGTATCCTTGGTCGTCAACCCGGGATGGCCCTGTGCGGATACCAGCACAGCGCAGTTCTCGATACACTACCCGCTTGACCCCACCTTCGAACGCCCACCGGTGGCCTGCGTGGATGCACCGCAGCTCTTCGTGGCAGAGGGGAGCTTCACACCATTGGTGGATGTGACCTGGGTCTTTGGCACGGAGGGTGACCCGATCACCACCACGGGGATCAATGGGTCGGCTTCCTTCCCGCAGCCGGGCACCTTCCCGGTCACCTTGCAGGTGCAGGAGTTCGGTTGCGAGGCCAGCTTTCAGGATAGTGCCACGGCCTATCCGCGGATCGTGCTGGAGGCGTTGGTGGATTCCGCCGGTTGTGTGGATACGCCGTTCGACTTCGCCGCCACGGCCACGGCCTGGACCCCGGTGACCTTCGCCTGGGACCTTGGCGATGGTGGTCACTCCTCACAGGCGGGGGCGACCCACATATACACCGAACCTGGGAGCTACGATGTGTCGGTGACCGCACAGACCATGGAAGGATGTGTGGATTCACGCACCATCTCGTTGCCGGATCATGTGAAGGTCTACCCCGAACCAGTCCCCGGATTCACCGTGGACCCGTTGGAGGCCTCGTTGCTCGATCCCGTGGTACGGATCGAGGATCATGCAGAAGGAGCGACCATGTGGACCTATGAAGTGGGCGGCGAGCGGATCGCGGAGCCTTCCTTTACCTATGAGTTCGAGGATGCGGGACAATTCACGATCCGGCAAACGGTGAGGAGCGGGGCCGATTGTGAGGCCACCATCACACGAACGGTACATGTGTCCGACCATCTTTTTTATGCGCCCACGGCCTTCACGCCGGATGGGGATGGGGTGAACGACATTTTCCTGCCCGTGGTGCGTGGAGCCCGGCTGTATGAACTGGTGATCGTGGACCGTTGGGGTACCGAGCGGTTCCGCACCACCGACCCGACCAAGGGTTGGACCGGTGAGGGTTCACCGCAGGGCACCTATGGGTACAAGGTGCGTCTTTCGGAATTCGGACCGATGGGTAAGGAGTACCTCGGTCACTTCACGCTTTTACGCTGAGGTCCCGCTCGTCCCGTACCATGTCCACGTGTGCGATGCCATCCATGGTATAGGCCGGTCCTGCACGGACGAACCCGTGACGTTCATAGAAGCCTTGCAGGTGTTGCTGTGCGGCAAGGGCAGCACGCGAACTGCCGCTGAGCGCGTGGATCCGGTCAAGCACTTCCTGCATGAGGCGGTGTCCCAGTCCGTGCCCGCGATGATCCGGATGCACCACCACCCGGCCGATGTGCGGAAGGCCATCCGGGCCGGTCGGTAGGATACGTGCGTAGGCGATCACCTCCGCTGTTTCGTCATGGCCCAACACATGCAAGGCGGTGAGGTCCGCATCATCCACCTCGGGATAGGGGCATGTCTGCTCCACGACGAAAACGTCAACGCGCAGTTTGTACATGGCATGGATCGCCACCGGAGAAAGTTCCTGGAAGGGATGGATGGTCCAATGGATCATCAGGCGATCACGTGTTCGGTCGTGCCGGTGGTGAGGTACCAGATCGTGCCTTCCACCTTGGAATATCCCATGGTGCGCAGCGTGTCCATGTAGCCGCTGAGCTGGGTGCGGTGCGCGGGTGCCGGTTTGCCCGTTTTGATCTCAAGCACATGCATGCCCTGCTCATCCTCCACCACACGGTCGGGGCGCAGGCTACTGCCATCGGCGGTGATGATGGCCGCTTCGGCGCGCGCACCGCCCACGCCGGAGAACCAGCGGCTCAACGGAGGGGAGGAGAGCGCCGTGGTGAGCCGTTCGATGAGTTCGGTCGCTTGTGTCGGTTCAAGATCGCCGCGCACCACCGCCAGTTGCACCGCTTGCGTCACGTCCTCCGCCCGATCAACCCTTGCGAGCAACGCGTGTACGGCTGTTCCATATTCGCGCTCCTCGGCCCCGGTGTTGGCATGCTCCACACCCAGGCGGATCCGCCAGGACCCATTCGGTTGTGGAGAAGCTGCATTGTGCAACGTCAAAGGCTGCTCTGCCTCCGCATGCGGTCGTTCCGGGGCGGGTGGTACCTCCGCATCGAACAGGTGTCCGTTGCCCTCGACGAAGGTGAGCAGGGCCCTGGTCACCGGATCCTTGCCGGGTGGGATGAAGATGAACAGCCGTTGCTCGGCACGGGTGAAAGCGACATACAGCAGGTTCAGCGCATCCAGGTCGCGAAGACCTTGTTCCTCGATGAGTTCGGGCAGATCGATCCCGCGCAGCGCCTTGCTCTCTTTCACGAGTGCTTGTTCCAGGCCCGGCACCGCATCACCTGGATCCATCCAGAACAGTTCGCCATGCGCTCGGCTGGAGACCATACGAGCGTCGGGGATGATGACCACTGGGAATTGCAGGCCCTTCGATTTGTGGATCGTCATCACCTGGACGGCATCGGCCACTCCCCCGCCGGAACTGCGATCCCCACCGCTGCGGTCCCAATGTTCAAGGAAGCCGGCGATGTCCTGTGTATGCTCGGTGCTCCATGCGTGGGCCTCATCGAGCAGGGTGAGCAACGCGGCATCCGCGATCGGGTCGATGCCGAAGCAGTGCGCAAGCGCCTCGATCAAGGCGGTCAATGTGGTGCGCAGGGTCGGGGCCCCATGGGCGCGGAGGTACTGGCGCAGGCTGTCCCGTGCATCAGGTCTACCGTCCGGTCGCGGGTGGATCTGCCAGGGGACGGGCTCAGACCCTTGCGATGCACCGTTGACCACGGCCTGCCATTGCAAGGCACGTGCGGCGGAAATGGCGTCATCCTGATGGATGAAACGGAGGCATTCGATCAGGAGTTGAACGGCCGGATCACTGGCGAGTTGGAGGCCATCCGGTGAGACCACGGCGAACCCGTTCGCCTGGAAGTGTTCCGCCACTGCCCGCCCCACCCGCTTCGAACGCACCAGCACCGCCACCTCGCCGGGCCGGTGGCCAGCGGCGATCGCGAGGCGTAGACTTTCCAACGCATGCGCCAGCATTTCATCGCGCATTGCCGCACCTTCCTTTTCCTGCCCCACCCGTACGCGGATCGTGCCCGCCTCCGGCCGCCAGGTCTGCTGGGCCGATCCGTCATAGACCCGACGGATGTTCTCGGGAAGTACACCAGCAAGGGCATCGAACAGGGTATTGTTGAACGTGATGATCCCCTTTGCGGAGCGTCGGTTCAGCGCGAGCGGTTCGGCTGGCGACCAGGTACGCTCGAAGGTGGCCTGCACCATGGACAGAACGGCATCGGCCTCCTCCTTCGCGAACAGCTTCGGCAGTTCCACGAAAAGCCTCACCTCGCCGTTACGCCAGCGGTAGATCGCCTGTTTCGCGTCGCCGACGAGCAGGACCGTACCGCCGGTGGAAAGGGCATTATCGAGCAATGGTAGCAACGCGTTCCATTGCAGTACCGAGGTGTCCTGGAATTCGTCGATCAGGAAATGGCGGAAGTGTTCGCCGAGGCGTTCATAGATGAATGGGACCGGCTCGTCCTTCACCACTTCGGCCACGCGGCGTGTGAGGTCGCTGAAGAAGGCCACACCATCGGCCTGCTTCAGCTCTTCCAGGGCCAGGTCGATGCTGTGCAGGGCGAAGGAGGGAAGCAGCTCGCGCATCACGGCTCGTTGCACCACATGATCGGCATAGCCGCTTGCGCGCAGCGCCTCGGCCTCATCGAAGAGTTCGGCGACGCGTACATGGATACCTTGAAGCGCGGCGACGTGCTCCGCCGTGGCCTTCCCCGCCTGTAGCTTGCCCGACTGGATCGGCTTGGTCGTATTCGGCCCCGGAGCATTCCATTCATCCTTGAACCGGGCCAGACCCAGGAAGTAGTTGAGCACAGTGCCGCTGTACGCGATCTCGTCCTTGGGTACGTTCGTTCGTGCGAAGAGATCCACCGCTTCCTTGCCAATGCGCCGTACCTCCTGCCGGAACCGTGCGGTCGATCGGCTCAACCGATCCCCGAGTTCGGTCACCTCCTCCAGGGAACGGTCGCGAAGGGTGCGCAGTGGCCCGATCGATCGTTCGTTGAGCAGTTCCTTGCTCAGGTCGAGCAAGGGCCGTGTGGGCTCCCAAGGGCGCTCCTCCTTCAGCAATTCCATACAGGTAAGCGTGAGCATCCGGGTCGTGGGCCCATCATGGCCTGCCCGGTCGATCAACGCGGATACCGCTTCGGTGCGGTAGAACTCCTGCTCGGTGGTCATGCGCAGGTCGTGATCGAGCCGGAGGTCGCGGGCGAAGGGCTTCACCACACGGCGGGTGAAGGCATCGATGGTGCTGATCGAGACCGCGCTCCAATGATGCAGCATGTGGCGAAGGACCACCTCGGCCCGGCGCGCCAGTTCAGCAGCGTCGATACCGGCCTGTTGTTGCAGGTGGTCGGCCACATCGCCCAAGGGGCCATCGAAAGGCCCCCCCTGTGCGAGGCCCTCCAGGTAATGCACCACCCTTTCCTTCATCTCGGCCGCCGCTTTGTTCGTGAAGGTGAGCGCGAGCACATGACGGTAGGCGCCATGGTCGGTGGTGCCAAGGCAGTGGCCCAGGTAATGCTTCACCAGGGCATGGGTCTTGCCCGCACCGGCGGAACTGCGAAGGACCTTGAACATGGAAGGCGACAAGTTAGCGTTGTGGGTCCCTCACCACGCCCAGGAATTCCATCATGTTCGGGCTTGGCAAGGAGCGGCACAGGAAGAGGCCACCTCCGGTTGGTCGGAGTGCAACGCGGTTCCACGGATGCTGGAGGCAGGAGCGGTTCGATCAACGAGGGCAGGTTCGGCGTGTAGGGAACGGTGAAAGCGAAGTGGGTTAAGGCAGTCATCACATTCCTGACTTTAGTCAATTGAAATTCCCGGATCCGGCGCTTTCGGATCGGCTCGGAATTGATGTAGCTTTGTTTGATATACACAACTCACCAACCCATGCACCTTCACTCTCCTGCCGGTCGTTTTCTTGCGGGTCTCTTGCTGTCATCAACCTTGGTCTCCTGTTACCGTGGGCCAGGTGTATCTCCTGAGGCGGTGCGTACGGGTACGATCCGGGTGGTCATTCGGCCGACATGGGAGGGGCAGCCGTTCCAGATGAACCAGGAGTACCACAATGTGAGCGATTACCGGGTGAAGGTGGAAGGGCTTCGATTCTACCTGGGCGACGTGCGGTTCGAGGACGATGGGTACTTCACCTCGGTGAAGGATGTGGAGTTCTTCGATCTGCAGCACAACGGGGATACGGTGCTTTGGACCAACGTGCCGAAGGGCAATTGGACCAGCCTGCGCATGGGCCTTGGGGTGCCTCAGGCGCTCAATGCGGCGGATCCGATCGTGTATCCCGCTGGCCACCCCCTCAACCTGGCACTTGGTACCTATTGGACCTGGGCCACGGGCTATCGGTTCGTGATGTTCGATGGCCGGTATGAAGTGGATGGATCGGGTACCGGTCCACTGATGCAGCCCTTCTCCATGCACACGGGAATGGATCTCTGCTATCGTGAGTTCGATGTGCCCTTGGCCACGCCCTTGGTCGTTACCGGCGATCGGGTCTCCACGGTGGTGCTCGATCTCGCAGTGGACCGTTTCTTCCACCATGGCGGCGAGGTCCTTGACCTGGCCACAGAGAGCCAGTCCCACGGCGGGGATCCCACCCATGCGGTGGCCTTGGAGTTGACGGATAACATCGTCAACGCCTTCGGGGTCGAGTGAGGGGAGGGGCGCTCATCGTCGTGGTGGGGGTCTGCCTTTTCGCCTGTCGGAAGGATCCGACGACCATGAGCAGCGACACGGATGGCCCCTTTCATCTCGAATTACCACCGGGGGCGCCGATGCCGCCCATCCCTGCGGCCGAACCGTTGACACGTGCTTCGGTGAGCTTGGGTAAGGCGCTGTTCTTCGATACGCGCCTTTCCAGGGATGGAACGGTGTCCTGCGGAAGTTGTCATCTTCCCGCCCATGCGTTCAGTGACACCGTGGCGTTGAGCACGGGCGTGGACGGTAACAGTGGGATGCGCAATGCGCCCACGCTGGGCAACGTGGCCTATCATCCCTACTTGTTCAGGGATGGCGGTGTACCCAACCTGGAGATGCAAGTACTCGCGCCGGTGCTTGATCCCATGGAGATGGACCATACCATGCATGAAGCCGCACAGCGCCTGGCGCAGGATGGCAGCTATCAGCACCTGAGCCAACTGGCCTATGGGCGCGACCTGGACCCGTATGTGATCACGCGCGCCATCGCGGCGTACGAACGGACCTTGATCAGCGGGTGGTCGCGTTTCGATCGTTTCTATTACCAGGGGGATATCGGAGCGATGACCGCAAGCGAACGGCATGGCTGGGACCTGTTTCGGAGCGACACCCTGAACTGCATGGCTTGCCACAATGGCTTCGACCTGAGCGACCATAGCTTCCAGAACATCGGTCAGTATCTGGAGTACACGGATATCGGTCGCGAGCGGATCACGTTGGACCCGGCGGATGCGGGAAAATTCAAGGTGCCCACCCTCCGCAACATCGCGCTCACCGCACCGTATATGCATGACGGGGCCATGGCCACCCTGGGCGAAGTGATCGACCATTTCGCGTCGGGAGGGCTGCCCCATGCGAACAGGAGTCCATTGTTGCCGAACTTTGTCCTGAATGAGCAGGAGAAGGAGGACCTGATCGCCTTTCTGTACGCACTCACCGACGAACACTCCATCGACCAGGTACCATGAAGCTCCGTAGCGCACCAGTGATCATTCTCTCCTTGATCTCGCTTGCGGTGGGTTGCCGCCGGGACGATGACACGCCGATCGCACCATCGGTTCCGGGGGGAGGAGGCCCGAGTGTTGCCACACCGGTCGACGTGCCGATCCCGGCGAACTTCCCGCCCATGCCCATCCCTGCGGACAACCCGTTCACCGTGGAGGGTATCGCCTTGGGCCGTTTCCTGTTCTACGAGGAGTTGCTTTCGGGGAACAACACGATGTCGTGCGCGACCTGCCATGCGCCTTCGTTCTCCTTCACCGATAATGGCCACCAGGTGAGCACCGGGATCGATGGTATCGCCGGTACGCGCAACTCCATGGCCGTGGTCAATCTGGCCTGGGACACACGTTATTTCTGGGATGGCCGGGCGCTCACGTTGGAGGACCAGGTGTTCGGCCCGGTGCGCAACCCGATCGAGATGAATGAGACCTGGCCCAGCGTGGTGAGTAAGTTGCAGGCGCATCCGGCCTATCCGGGCTTGTTCGCGGCGGCCTTTGGTACCTCCACCATCGATTCGGTCCTGGTCAGCAAGGCCATCGCGCAGTTCATGCGTACGTTGATCAGTGGTAATTCCCCGTTCGACAAGTTCCAGCGTGGTGAGGCGCTCCTTCCGATCGAGACCCAGTTGGGGATCGAACTGACCCAGTTGGAAGGAGGCAATCCGGCGCTGGGGTTGGGCGGGCAATGGGGAGCGGACTGTTTCCACTGCCATCCGCATGCTGGTGGGCGCATGACCGATGGCCTGTTGCATAACAACGGGCTGGATAGTGTGTTCGCGGATCCGGGTGCGGGAGGTGTCACCGGTCTTGCGCAGGACATGGGGCGTTTCAAGACGCCCACCTTGCGGAATGTGGCGTTAACGGCTCCCTACATGCACGATGGGCGCTTCCAGACCCTGGAGGAGGTGATCGATCATTACAACTCCGGAGGCCATCCATCGCCCACAGTGGATGTGTTCATGAAGTACACGCAAGGGGGGCTGCAGTTGACGCCGGAGAAGAAGCAACAACTCATCGCCTTCCTGCACAGCCTCACGGACATGGATTTCGTGAACAACCCGGCATTCCAGGATCCGGGTGAGCCGTGATCAGGCGGCAGCGATCGCACCTTCCACCGCGGGCACCCAGGTGTAGCACTGCATACGGTCCTCGAATACACCGGGCTTGAAGATGCTGTGCCCAAGGAGCATGCGTGCGCACTCCTGCACGCCCTCGGTGATGCTGGGGTGGGGATGTACGAGTTCAGCGAGTTCGCGGATCGGGGTGCCCAGCCGCATCATCAAGGCAACGGCCTCGATCGCACTTGAGGCATGCTCCCCGACGGCACGCATGCCAAGCACGCGCATCTCCGCATCGTTCGAAACGAGCACTTTGAAGCAGCCATTGGTGCGGCGCATGGCGATGGCCCGTGCGATGCAGGAATATTCGATCCTGGCAGCTCGGTAGGCGAGCCCTCGTTTGCGGCATTCCTGCTCGTTCAGGCCCACGCCGGCCACCTCCGGATCGAGGAACATGATGTGGCTCACATTGTCATAGCGCAGGGCGTCATGCTTCCCTTGCCAGATACGTTCCACTGCATGGCGGCCCTCCATCTCGCCGAGATTCACCAGCATGTTCGTGGCCGTAGCATCGCCCACCACATGGATGTGCGGCACCGATGTGCGTGTATCGGTCACTCGGATCTGGCCCGTAGTGGCATCGCGTTCGATGTCGGTATGTTCGAGGCCGAGGCCATCGATGTTGGGTGTGCGGCCCACGGAGAGCAGGGCTTTCTCCACGCGCACGGTCTCCGTCCGGCCATCGGCATAGGAGATCTCGTAACGAACGAGGTCTTCCTCCACGGCGATGCGTTCGAGCCGTGCTGATCGGTGGATGATGACGCCCTTCCGCTCCAGGTTGCGCGCCACGATCTCGGAGATGTCAGCATCCTCGAAGGGGAGGATACGGTCGGCGCGATCGATCAGGTGGACCTTGGTCTCACCGAGGTTGGAGAAGATGGTGGCGAACTCGCAACCGATCACTCCTGCGCCGATGATCACGATGCTCTTCGGGAGTTCATCGATCCCGAAGATGCCGTCGCTGGTGTAGATGAACTCCTCATCCACGGGGATGTTGGGCACGGTGCGCGGGGCACTGCCGGTGGCGATGATGGTATGATCCGCACGGATCTCCGTGCTGAAGCCGGGTCGTTCGATGCGTACCACGTCGTTGGCAACGAAACGGCCGGTACCGCGTTCGTGTTTGAAGAGCATGGTGCCCGCCTTGTTGTTGGCGAGCATCTGCATGTGACAGGCGTAGAGGTATTTGCGCTCGAAGATGGCCTCGTTCACCGCCTTGCCCACCTCGTCCCACGTGAGGCGGAATGGCTCCCGACCACGGGTCTGCATGAGGGCGTTGGTGCTGGAGACCCGATGTGAGACCTCCCACAAGGTCTTCGATGCCAGTGCGCCATTGTAGATGCCCGTGCCACCGATCCGGTCGCGTTCGACCAGCAGGGTTCGTTTGCCAAGGTCGATGGCACGCATGGCGGCCGCATAGCCTGCAGGGCCACCGCCGATGACGCAAAGGTCGAAATGTTCCATTCGGAGCGCTGACGGATGCTGTGTGTGGGGTCCGTCGGGGCGTTGATACGTGTAGGATCGGTCAGGGTTCCCAGGGAAGGGGGTCGGAAGGTGTATCCAAATCAAGGGGCCTTCCGTAGAGGGGGTGTGACGAACCGCGTACGCGTGAGCTTTGTAAGGGTGCTTGCTGTGTCGGCCATGGCCCTGATCGGGCGGGTTGTGCAGGCACAGTGTCCGCAGCTCTACGATTACTACGGCAACCCGTCGAGCGCGCCGGAGTGGTTCAGCTGTTCGGGCACCAACTTCGCGCTACTTGTCGCGTCCCCCCAATCCATCGGTGCCTTCACCATCGATTGGGGCGATGGAAGTCCCCTCCACAGCGGGGCCTCGTTGGTGGCACCACAAACGGTGAGCCACGTATATGCCTCCGCCGTGGCCACCTACACGGTCGTATTCACCGAAACGTCCACGGGGTGCACGGTCACCGGTACACTGGTGATGGAAGAGAGCACGAGCGCTTCGATCCAGATCCCCGTGGGGGGCCTCACACAGGTGTGTGCCCCCGAGGCTGTGCTGTTCACCAACAGCAGCACGAACGTTTCACCCAATACGGTCTTCACCTGGGATTTCGGCGATGGGTCACCCCTGTTGACCTTCGATCACACCAATTCGGGGCAGACCATCTCCCACACGTACCAGCAGGGCACTGTGGATTGCGAGACCACGGTGCGACTCACCGCCGAGAACACCTGCAATGACCTGCAAGGGGGAGCGAGCTTCGCCACCTTCAATCCGATCCGCATCTGGGACATCGATGATGCGACCATCGCGCCCAGTGCCACCCTGCTGTGTTGGCCGGACCGAACGGTGACCTTTGCCAACACCACCGACCGGAACTGCCTCAATCAGGGCAACATCTACCAACGCTACGAGTATTGGAACTTCGGCGACTACTGGGGGACCGGGCAGGACAGCATCATCGACTGGGCACCCTGGCCGCCCACCTTCCCACGCACCATCCAGTATCCGGGCATCGGCTCCTACCAGGTGATGTTGCTGGATAGCAACTATTGTGGGATCGATACGGCCTATGTCACGATCAACATCGTTCCGCCACCATCGGTGTCCCTCACGGCCACGCCGAACCCGGTGTGTGCCGGAGAGACCGTGAGCTTCGATGAGACGACCACCGGTGGTGCGAATTTCTTCCAGTGGGACTTCGACACGGGCAATGGATTCCAGTGGACCGGTGCCGGTGACCAGGCGTTCACATTCAACACGGCCGGGAGTTACACCGTGCGTTACACGGCGAGCATCCAAGGTGCCACGGCCGGTTGTGCGGATACTGCGGATGTGGTGGTGGATGTACTGCCCAGTCCGACCGCGGGTTTCACCGTGGATAACGATGCCGCATGTGACCAGTTGACCGTCGCGTTCACGAATACGAGTGTGAATGGGGTCACCTACGAATGGGACTTCGGTGATGGTACCACCAGTACCGATCAGGATCCGGTACCGCATACCTATTCGACACCGGGGAGCTATACCATCACCTTGGTCGTACGCAATGGTCAAGGCTGCCAGGATGTCGCCACGCATGTGGTGAACGTGTATGAGCCCCCGCAGGTGCAGATCGGTGCGCAGAACGTATGTGAAGGATCGCTGGCACAGTTCGCGGACCTCACGGTGACCGAAGCAGGGAACCCGATCGTCAGCTGGGCCTGGGACTTCGGCGATGGTGCTACGGCGACCGATCAGTCGCCCACGCACCTGTACGCTGGACCCGGCGGATACACGGTGACCCTGGTGGCCACCACACCGTATTGCGGGGGCACCGGTACGCTACCCGTGGTGGTGGAGGCGCGTCCACAGGCCTCCTTCCAGGTGGATGATGACCTGGGTTGTTCGCCCCATACGGCGACCTTCAGCAATACGAGCATCGGTGGTGTGAATGCGACCTGGACCTTCGGTGATGGTGGTGCCTCGAATGACCAGAGTCCCGCGCATACCTATCTGAACCTGGGGGCGCAGGACACCACCTTCATGGTGCAGTTGATCATGACATCCGCATTCGGTTGTGCGGATACGGCAAGTGCGCCGATCACCGTGGCACCGGGCGTGCAAGCGATGTACAGCCACAACGCCACACCGGGCTGCGCTCCCTTCGACGCCATCTTCACCAATACGAGCATCGGGGCCGATTCCTATGCCTGGGATTTCGGGGATGGGGCCACCAGTACGGCCGTCAGTCCGACGCATGTGTTCGTGAACAACACCCTGTTCCTACAGACCTATCAAGTACAGCTGATCGCCATTTCCAATGCGGGTTGTGCAGATACCCTCGTGCAACAGATCATCGCCTACCCCACACCGGATTTCACCTTCGTCGCCGAACCGGATAGCGGATGCAGCCCGCACACGGTGACCTTCCCGGCGGTGGTGGGTGCCGTCTCCTACCAGTGGGATTTCGGTGACGGATCACAGGGTACCGGCCCATCGCCCACGCACATCTACTTCAACAACACCACGGCCGATGCCACTTACCCGATCACGTTGATCGCCGCGAATGCCTTTGGATGCGTGGATACCACCAGCGATGCGGTCACTGTGTTCCCGCTGCCTGAGGCACAATTCACCGTGGCACCAACCACTGGATGCCATCCGCTGACCGCCACGCTAACCAACACATCGAACGGGGGGACGATCATGAATTGGTCCTACGGGGATGGGGCCACATCCACGGATGGAGCGACCACCCATACCCATACCTGGTACAACTATGCAGGGCCAGGGGCGACGACCTATCCGATCGGGCTCACGGTGTCCACCGACCGCGGGTGCACCAGTACGATGACCGGGCAGGTACAGGTCTTCCCAGCGGTGCAGGCCGCTTTTGTGGCGGATACGATCGGGTGCGCACCATTGCCCGTACAGTTCAACAATGTGAGCACGGGTGCCGCCACCTACGCTTGGAACTTCGGTGATACGAATTCATCAACCGCCCCGGGCCCATCCCATGTTTACACGAACCAGGGGTTGAACGATGCGGCCTTCAACGTTCAATTGGTCGCCACCTCCGCATTCGGTTGCACCGATACGGCCGGCCTATCGATCCTGGTACATCCCCAACCGATCGCGCAGTTCGTTACCGGCGTACAAGCCGGATGCCAGCCATTGCCAGTGGCCTTCCAGGACCTGAGCATCGGTGCCACGGGCCTGGCCTGGGAGTTCGGCGATGGTGCCTCGTTCATTGGAGGACCTGGCAACACGGCGCATACCTACACGAACGCTACTGCCGATCCGGTCATCTTCGATCCGGTGTTGGTAGCCTCTTCGGCGCATGGCTGTACCGACACGGCCACCGCACAGATCCAGGTCCATCCCGCTGTCCTGGCCGCGTTCCAAGTGGACAGCATTGCCTGTTCACCATTCACGGTGGATCTGACCAACACGAGCACGGGTGCTTCGGCCTATCAATGGGACATGGGTGATGGAACGATCCTGGTGGGCCACGAACCCACGTACACTTATGTGAACAACACCACGGCCGATATCGTTCGGACGATCACGCTCACGGTCACATCGGCCTTTGGCTGCACGAGTGCGACCAGTCACGTGATCACCGTTTCCCCGGTACCTGCGGCCGCATTCCAGGCATCACCGAGCACCCAACAGTATCCAGCGGCCGATGTGCTGGTCCTGAACAACAGTTCTCCGGGGCCGTGGACCCACCAATGGTCATTCGGGGATGGTGCCACCGCTGCGGTGGCCTCTCCGGGAACGCATACCTATCCCACTTGGGGGCAGTACACCATCACCTTGGTGGTGAGTAGTTCGAATTGTGCGGATACCGCCACCCAGGCGATCACCATCACCCCACCGCTGCCTACCGCGAGCTTCCTCGGGCAGGGTAGGGGGTGTGTACCGCTCACCGTGGCTTTCACCAATACCAGCCTGCAAGGGATCAGCTACCAGTGGAGCTTCGGCGATGGGGGCACCAGCACGGCGGATAACCCCACATACATTTTCAACGTACCAGGGGTCTACACCGTCACATTGACCGCCGTGGGACCAGGAGGAGCAACGAACACCTACACCAAGGTCGATTCGGTGGTGGTGCATCCACGCGCCATGGCCTTCTTCACCTTGCAGCCCACCGAGGTGGCGGTCCCATCCCAACCTGTGTTCACGTACAACCTTTCGAGCAATGCCTCGATCTACACCTGGGACTTCGGTGATGGTTCATCTTCCTCGGAAGAGAACCCTGTTCACTATTACCAAGCGGCAGGTACGTACGATGTAGGGTTGATCGCGAACAATGCGTTCAACTGCCCGGACACCTTCCTGTTGGAGGAGCTGGTGACGGCGACAGCAGCCGGTGAGATCCAATTCCCGAACGCCTTCACACCCAGTGGAAGCGGGCCATCGGATGGGATCTATGACCCAAGGGGATTCACGAACGATCACTTCTTCCCCCTCTATGAAGGAGTGGAGGAATACAAGCTTGAGATCTTCAACCGCTGGGGCGAATTGTTGTTCGTCACCGAGGATGTGAGGGTCGGCTGGGACGGTTACTACCGGGGCCAGCTCAGCAAACAGGATGTCTACGTCTGGAAAGCCTTTGCCAAGTTCAGCGATGGTCGAGAGACCACGATGAAGGGCGATGTCACACTACTCCGTTGAACCATGTACCGTAAGTACACCTCCACCCTCGCTGTGTTCCTTAGCCTGGCCGCGATCGGCCAGCAGGGCTACAAGAAGATCCATTTCCAGATGCTCGATCAGGCCAAGACCCTGTTGGCCAACGATGAGTACGAGGAGGCGGCCAGGATCTATAAGCGGCTGCTACCGGTCGATCCGCTTTTCGTGGAAGTGCAGCACGAAATGGGCTTGTGCTACGCCGGTATGCCGGGTCAGAAGGATCGTGCCGTGGAATACTTCGAGCGCGGTGTCGAGGGTGGCCACATCGAATCGTTCTACCAGCTTGCATTGCAACGGCACCGGCAGCAGCGGTTCGATGACGCGATGAACCTCTTCGCTCAGTATCGGGAGAAGCATGGACGAATGGTGGCGGATGCGGAAGTGGAGCGCCGGAAGGCCATGTCCTTGTCCGCGAAGGAACTCACGGCCGCACCGACCGAACTGGAGATCCGGAACCTGGGCCCGATGGTGAACTCAGCGGCCCATGACTACTGCCCCCTGGTGACCGCCGATGGGAATACGATGTACTTCACCTCGCGACGCGAAGGGACCACGGGGAACCTGAAGGACCCGTTCGGGCAATGGTTCGAGGATATCTACATGGCCCGACGGATCGATGAGGTGTGGACCAATGGCGTGAATGTGGGGGGGCCGTTGAACACACTGGTACATGACGCCACCGTGGGCCTGAGCCCTGATGGGGCATCCATGATCATCTACCGCACGCAGCAGAACCTCGTGAGCGGTGACCTGTACGAAGCACGCATGCACGCCCGGAAATGGCAGCAGCCCGAACTGATGACGGCGATGATCAACTCCGAGCACCACGAGCCGAGCGCGAGCATCGCACCCGGTAGCCAGGAGATCTACTTCACGAGCGATCGTCCGGGAGGCTTCGGTGGCCGTGACCTCTATCGCATCCGGCGCCTACCGAATGGCGAATGGAGCCTGCCGCTCAACCTGGGTCCGAATGTGAACACCCCGTATGATGAGGATGCCCCGTTCATGCACAGCGACGGCACCACCTTGTTCTTCGCGAGCAACGGCCATGGTACGATGGGGGGGTACGACATCTTCAAGACCGTGCTCACCGACTACGACATGAACGGGTGGGCCGTGCCGGAGAACATGGGCTATCCGCTCAACACGGTGAACGACGACATCTATTTCTGCTTGAGCGACGATGGCCGCACCGGTTATTTCAGCAGTGAACGAGCCGAGGGAATGGGGATGCAGGACATCTACCAGGTCACCTTCCCCAACACCCAACTGGACCACATGGTGGTGCATGGTGTGGTGGCCGATGCCGGAGAGGTCCCGGTGAAGGCGCGGATTATCCTCACGGACACCGCCGGGGAGGAGATCGTCGGAGTGTATAACACGAACGCCAACACCGGCCGCTTCCTCATGATCCTGAAGCCGCTTCAGGAGTACCACATGAACGTGGAGGCCGCTGGTTTCCTGCCTCGATCCAGCACGATCAAGGCCATCGCACAGGACGGCTCACGGGAGATGGACCTCGATATCATCCTGGACCCCATCCATGCGGTACAGGGCCTGACGCGCAATGAGGAATAGGTATGCGGCATCGCTTCTGTTCGGCTGGTTGTTCGTGCCCCGCTTGTTGGCCCAGGACGCCCAGCTCACGCAGTTCTATGCGACACCGACCTATGTGAATCCCGCATTCGCGGGTACCGGGTTGCAGACCCGGATCGGCCTTGTGGCTCGGGACCAATGGCCGACCATTCCCGGCGCCTTCGTCACGGCCAACTTCGCACTGGACCATAACCTGAGCGGCATGAACAGTGGATTGGGCCTGATGGTCCACCATGATCGTGCTGGATCGGGAGCCTTGCGTTATTCCAGCATAACCGGTCAGTATGCCTATGAGCTGCAGATCAAGAGGAAGGTCTTCCTGCGTCCGGCCTTGCAGGTCGGGTGGGTGCAGCATGCCGTGGACTACTCAAGGCTGATATTCGGCGACCAACTCGCGCGAGGGGGCACCGTGGGTACGTACGAGGTGATGGATGGCACCAGCGTGGGCTATGCGGATGTGGGGACCGGGCTGCTCTTCTTCACTCCGAGGCTCTGGCTTGGCACGGCGTTGCATCACATGAACCGGCCCAACCAGTCGCTGTTGTTGAACGAAGCACGGGTACCCATGAAGTTCAGCCTGCACGGCGGCTATCGGGTCACGATCCGTACGCCCGTGATCCGGAAGGACCCGGAGAGCTTCGTGTTCGCATTCAACTACAAGGCCCAGCAGAAGTTCGATCAACTGGACATGGGGATGTACTACGAACGGGAGCCGGTCTTCTTCGGCCTATGGTATCGCGGCCTTCCCCTGTTCAAGCGTTACGCACCGGGTTATGCGAACAACGACGCCATCGCCCTGCTCGTGGGTACCATCGTCGAGGACCTGCGGATCGGTTACAGCTATGATGTGACCATTTCGCGCCTTGCCGCCCATTCGGGAGGGGCGCATGAGATCACGATCGGATACGAGATCGCTTCGAGGCACCGTAAAAGAGCGGCCAGCAAACGGCGGATCGTACCGTGCGCCAAGTTCTAATCGGCGCGTTCGCTCAGCTCCAACCACCGATCTGTCATCCGGTCCAACTCCTTGATCACCCGCTCCAGTTCGATGGAGTGCTCCATCATGCGGTGGTGATCGCTGCCTCCGGCGGCCATGGTGGCGAGCAGCTCCTCCTTGCGGGCCTCCAGCTTGGGCATCTCCTTGTCGATCCGTTGCAGCTCCAGGCGTTCCGCATAGGTGAGCTTCTTCGCTTTCGCAATGGAAGCACTTGGTGCACCATCCGATGTGGTAGGCGGGGCATCCGGAGCCGGTGATCCCTTCCGGGTCCTGGTCGCTTCAGCTTCCTCCTTCTGTTTTTCGCGCAGTTCGGTATAGCTGCCCACCCACTCCTTTATCCGTCCTTCACCTTCGAATACCAGCAGTTTCGTACAGAGCTTGTCCATGAAGAAGCGGTCGTGGCTCACGATCAGCAGGCATACGTCAAGGTCCACGAGGAATTGCTCAAGGGCGTTCAGGGTGGGGATGTCCAGGTCGTTCGTGGGTTCGTCCAGGATGAGGACGTTGGGGTTCCGCATCAGCACCGTACACAGGTAGAGCCGACGTTTTTCGCCACCGCTCAACGTGCTCACATACTGGAATTGTTTCTCCTTGTCGAAGAGGAAACGCTCCAGCAGAGCGGAGGCGGTGAGCGTTCTTCCCTTGTTCAGGGGGATCACCTCCGCGATCTCGCGCACCACCTCGATGATACGTTTGTCCTCGCTCAACTGCAAGCCTTGTTGGTCGAAGGTCCCCAGGATCACCGTGTCACCGATGCTCACCGTGCCCTGGTCGGGTCTCAAGCGCCCCACGAGCAGGTCGATGAACGTGCTCTTGCCGATCCCATTGGGTCCGACGATACCGATCCGGTCGCCGCGTTTCAATGAATAACTGAAGTGCGCCACGATCGGCCTGTAGCTCTCGGGACGCTCCTTACTACCGAAGCTCTTGGTGAGGTTGCGTGCTTCGATCACCTTGCCACCAAGGCGCTCGGTCTTCACGTCGATGCGTACCTCATCGCGGTCGAACTTGCGGGTGGCCTGTGCCTTGATCTCGTCGAATTTGTCCAGTCGGCTCTTGCTCTTGGTGCCGCGCGCACGGGGCATTTTACGCACCCATTCCAGCTCGCTCCGCATCAGTCCGCGAAGGTGTTGCTGGGTGGCATCACGCACCTCATCCAGCAATGCCTTCTTCTCCACGTAGTAGCTGTAGTTGCCTTTGAAGCGTGTGAATTCCCCGAATTCCATCTCGATGATCTCGTCGCACACGTTGTCGAGGAAGTACCGGTCGTGGGTGACCAGCAACAATGTCATGCTCGGCGTGTTCAGCTCCTCTTCGAGCTGCTCGATCATGTTCAGGTCGAGGTGGTTGGTTGGCTCGTCGAGGATGAGCACATCGGGTGCATTGATCAAGACCTTCGCCATGGCCAGTCGTTTCTGCTGCCCACCGCTCAAGGTGTTCACGGGTTGCTCCATATCGCGCAGGCCGAAACGGAACAACAACTGTTTCACACGGGCCTCATGGTCCCACGCGTTCAGCTCGGTCATGCGGTCAACGGCCTGTTGCATGGCGCGATCATCCACATGGCGTGCCACGGCATGTTCGTAGGCACGGATCGCATTCGTCACCGGCTCATCCTGGTCCAGCATCTCGTCCACCAGGGAGTGGGTGCCTGTCATTTCCACGTTCTGGTCCAGGTAGCCTACCCGTAACCCCTTGTTGAAGGTGACGGTGCCCTCATCCGGTGTCTCGATCCCGGCGATGCACTTCAGCAAGGTGCTTTTCCCGGTACCGTTGCGGGCCACGATGGCGGTCTTCTGGCCCCGTTCCAAGCCGAAGGATACCTCCTTGAACAACTGACGTGGCCCGTAGCGCTTGGCGAGACGCTCCACCGAGAGACAATTCATTCGGGCGCGAAAGTAGGGAAGCTGAGAACGGAAGGCCATGGCCGATAGCGCATGATGTCCGATCGACAAGGTCTTGGGAGCCAGCGAAGGGGGCGGACGTGATACCCTATCTTTCCCTCATGTTCGCAAGCTCGTTGCGTGTCGTCCTGTTCGGTTCAGCATGGCTACTGTTCGGGTGTGCGACCCTTCGACGAACCCATCCGGCCCCTAAGATGACCACGGTCTACATCGTACGCCATGCCGAAAAGGCGAACGCCGATCGCGATACCCCGCTTTCCGAGGTGGGCTTGGCACGCGCCGAGGCCCTGGCCCTGCGGTTGGGCGATGTCGGCGTGGACCTGGTCTATGCGACAAGCCTGCAACGGACACAACAGACCGTCGGGCCCCTTGCGGCACGGGTGGGAACGACCATCCGGATCGTGGAGCCCATGGCGATCGATAGCCTTGTTGGTTTGATCCGGGCAGAAGGGTGCGGGCATGTGGTGCTGGTGGCCGGGCACAACCACACCGTGCCTCGCATCGTGGAAACACTCTCCGGCCAACCGGCTGCCGCGATCCCCGAGCAGGTATATGATCGTTTGTACCGCGTGGACCTGCCCGTGCAGGGAATGGCCACGGTCACCTTGCTGCATTACGGCGAACCCACTCCCTGATCGGTCAGGCGCCTTCCATTTCCTTGAGCAGCTTGGCGATGTCCCGGATCAAATGGTCCACATCCTTGGCCGAGGTGCCATCATAGAATCCGCGGATGCGCCGTTGCGGGTCCACGAGCACGAAGTTCTCGGTGTGTACGAAGTCATCAGGGCCACCATCCCCTTCGTCCAGCACGGCGAAATAGCTGGTGCGGGCCAGCGCGTAGATCTGCTTGCGATCACCGGTGAGGAATCGCCAACGCGCCGGGTCGGCATGGTGCAGCTCGGCATAGGCGGCGAGCACGGGAACGGAATCCACTTCAGGGGTCACCGAATGGGAGAGTAGGAGGAGGCGGCCCTCGTCGCGGTAAGCGTCCTGCACGCGCTCCAGTTGCACCGTCATCTTCGGGCAGATGGTGGCGCAGGTGGTGAAGAAGAAATCGGCCACGATGATCCGGCCTTTCACATCATCCATCGTGAAGTGCCCACCGAATTGATCGATCAGGTCGAAGTCGCGGATGTGGTGCTCCCCCTTGTGGGCCTTCAGGGAAGGGTCCACCAGGCGCGGGTCCAGTTGGCTCGGATGGTATACGGGCAGCACATCGGATGGCTTGAGGAGTTGATAGCCCACGCCGATGGCGATCGCAACGATGAGCAGGAAGAGCCCGAGGCGAAGGAACATCGGGCGGTCGCGCAGGATGGTCATGCTCCGGACTTGCGCAGTTTGATGCCGTAATCGATCGCGAGGATGAAGCGGTGATCCGGCGCGTACTCCATGCGCTCGCGGTCATGGACGATCCCGATGCCGAGGGAGTGAACCTTGTTGAAGTCGTATTCCGTGCCCACCTTGTACCGTGTGCCGAAATAGGTGAGTCCCTGGTATCCGGCCCAGGTGAAGAACTCCACGCTGCATTCAGGATCGAACCGCCAGTTCGGGAAGTCGTGCGCGACGACGAACTTGTTGCGGAAGACCTCGCGCACTTCCCCGTAGTCGCGGAAGTTGTGCTGGTAGGTCATGCGGTAGGTGAGCTCGGAGCGGCCCCAGAGGAAGGCATACTGGAATTTGGCCCCAAGTCGTTGCCGGTCCTCCTGCCCGGTGCGTTTGGCATAACGGAATTCGCTTCCCACGGTGAATTGGTCGTTCACCTTGTAGTCCGCCCCAAGATCGAGGTAGTACTGCCGCCCGGCGAAGAAGCTGTCCGCCGAACGGTAGCCGAGCTCGCCGGCGGTCTTCAAGCGTTTGATCGTGGTCTTCCCAAGCCAGCCTTCAAGGAAGGAGGGGCGTCCGCGCACACCGATGCTTCCCCAAAGCTCCTGGCGAAGGGTGGGCCGTAGAGGTTCCTGTGCCAGCAAGAAGGTGGGCAGCAGGAGCGAAGCGAGCAGGACCGCTATGGTGCGCCGGGTCGCGATCACGGGATCTTGTCGATGATCAGGTCGCCGATGTCCACCACGCTCTTCCGGTCATCGATGGTGACCGTAACGGAAACGGCCACCTTCCCGCTGGGGGCGGTGTACGAATCGCCGATCGCATAGATCGTGTAGGTGCCTTTGCGCAGCCAGGGGAAGCGGAACTCGCCGTTGGGACCCGAGTCCACGTCATCGTCGGAGAACGCACCGTCGGCCCCATCGCCATAGACGATGTGGACTTTTTCGTCCAGGAGCGCATATGGCCCCACGGCGATCTGCCCCGAAACGAACACCTGTTTCTCCAGCAGCCGACCGCGGATCTCCGCCCTACCTCCTTCACCGGCCTCCTTGTTGCAACTGGAAAGTGCCACACCCAGTGGAAGGGCCCACAGCCATCGCTTCATGATCACCTGGTTTTGATTGTGCGCAAAAGTAGGGCGCTCAGCCCCAAGCTTCAGGCATATATCCGTTCCACCTGGGCCGCATACTTGGCCAGGATGGGTTTACGGCGCAGCTTCAGCGAGGGGGTCAATTCACCCCCATCGATGGTGAGCTCCGTCGGCAGCAGTTCGATCTTCTTCACCTGTTCCCAATGGCCCAGGCCGACATTCACCTTCTCCACCTCCACCATGATCCGGTCCACGATGCGCTGGTCCTTCACGATCTGTGCCGGACCATCATAAGGGATCCCCTTCAGGGCGCAGTAGTCCTTGATGAAATTGAAACTGGGCACGACCAGGGCAGCGGGGAACTTCCGGTTCTCACCGATCACCACGGCCTGCTCGATGAAGCGGGAGGCCTTCAACTGGTTCTCGATGGGTTGTGGGGCCACGTACTTCCCGCCACTGGTCTTGAACATCTCCTTCTTCCGGTCGGTGATATAGAGGAAGCCTTCGCGAAGCTCACCGATATCGCCGGTGTGGAACCAGCCATCGGCATCCAGCACTTCGCGGGTCAATTCGGGTTCCTTGTAATATCCAAGCATCACGTTCGGCCCGTTGATCAGGATCTCTCCATCCTCGGCGATGCGCACCTGCACATCCTTGATCGGGCGGCCCACCGATCCGAAGCGCAGGCCATCGTTGCGTGCATCGTTCACACTCACCACCGGGCTCGTTTCGGTGAGGCCGTAGCCCTCCATCAGCGGAATTCCAGCAGCGTTGAAGATCCTTGCAAGCCGGGGCTGTAGGGCGGCACTTCCGCTGGCCACGCATTTCACCCTGCCACCAAGGGCCTCGCGCCATTTGCTGAAGACCAGCTTGCGGGCGATGGCCAGTTGCAGGTCGTACCAGGTGCTGCGACCATGTACCTCGTACCGTTCGCCCAGGTCCAACGACCAGAAGAACAGCTTGCGTTTCACCCCGGTCAACGCTTCGCCCTTGGTCATGATCGCATCATAGATCTTCTCCAACAGCCGCGGTACAGCGGTGAACACATCGGGCTGTGCTTCCTTGATCCGCGCACCGAGATCCTCCAGTGTTTCCTGGAATCGCACCTGCATCCCCGCACGCTGGTAGAGATACATGAGCATGCGTTCGTAGATGTGGCAGAGCGGTAGGAAGCTGATGGCACGGGCCCCGCGTTCCACCGGCAGGCGAGGAGCGCTGCATTCCACGTTGCTCAGGATGTTCTCATGGGAGAGCATCACCCCTTTCGGTTTACCCGTGGTACCACTGGTATAGATGATGGTGGCGAGATCGCTGTTCTTCACAGCGGCTTTGCACCGCTCCAGTTCGGCGGACCTTTCGGCGCCGCGGCCCAGTAGTTCCTTCCAATGGGTGGCCCCCGCGATGCGGTCGAAGGTGAAGAGGTGGCCGATGGATGGCACTTTGGCCTGTGCGGCCCTGGCCTTTGCGAGGAGATCGGTGTTGCTCACGAAGAACACCTTGCTCTCCGAATGCCCAAGGATGTACGCATAGTCGTCGGCGGTCATCGTGGGGTAGATCGGGATCCCGATGGCACCTATGCGGAGCAGAGCCTGGTCCAGGATCGCCCATTCCGCACGGTTGCCGCTGGCCAGGGCCACCTTGTCACCGGGCTGTATGCCCAGGTCCAACAGGCCAAGGGCCAGGCTTTCAGCTGTGGCGATGAACTCCTTGGTACTGTAGGAGCGCAGTTTGCCCTCTTCCAACGAGGCCACACAGGTATCCTGGGGGAATTCGGCGAGTTGGAGATCGGCGATATCGAACAGGCGGGTGACGTGCATGGTGGCAAGATACAGGCTGCACGGGTCCTTTGATCGGTTAATACCGATCGGACATTCAATATCAGCCGATCCGCCCGCTCCACCTCCGCATGGCATCTCCCTGCCATGCGTTCCGTAGGCACCGCTACGCAACGCCTGGCACGGAGATGCCCTACGAAAAAATAGCTGCGCATCTTAGGCCGGAATGAATGTCTGATCGGTATAAGCATCAGCGGCGGGTCCGGATTTTGGCCGTATGCCGTGCGGGCGGTAGTTTCGGAGGGTTCGTTCCCGATCCGTAGGTCCGGAGTGCCAGGGGATGAACGAATGGACCGGATGGGAAAGGTGAAGGATATCGCGTACCACAGTGCCATCTACGTAGGTGGTTTGATGGGTAGTTTCGTGATCCCGGTGCTCACGGGTGGCCTCGTCGGCACAGGCGGCATCCTGAGCGAGATGCTCAAGGAAGTGTTCAAGGGCCTTACGGGCAAACACTTTCCGGGGTTCCAGAAGTCCCTGCACCGTCGGCTCCATGGGGTGGATGCATCCAAGTTGAACCATGACCTACAGCACGCCATGAAGCGTGCGGTGGACCAGACGCGGCTATCGCTGATCACCAGGTACACCAAGGAGAAGGAGCTGGAGAAGTGGGATACGGACGAGCGCTTCCTGAAAGCGCTGTGCGAAGAATTGAAGAAGGCCTTGGATGAGAACCTGGCCCAGGTTGATTCAAGACATGAGGTCACCGCATTCGTGACCGGCGGTTCGGTTGAAGGCAAGGTGGATTGGGAGGGGCATCTGACGGAATTGATGGTGAAGGTGGGTGATGAGAAGGACCTGCCCTGCTCCCGTACGATGCGAAAGGTGATCGATGAGGCATTTCATAAGGACCTCCACCTTCACTTCATGGAGGAGTTGAAGGATGAGGACGATGGCGCGAAGGCCCGGGTGGCATTCGAGCAACTCACCAGCAGCACGATCCTTGCGGAGTTGAAGGAGATCAAGGAGGCACTGAGGGGAGGGAGCGGGGTTGGTGGAAGTGCGATGGAGCTGGCCAAGGAAGTGCGCCGTTCTGGCGAGGAAAGGACATTCACCTATCAACTGGATGGGTTCATGGCGAAGTACCCGGACGGGGCCGCATTGCAGAAGGATTTCGCGCCACGGTTCGACACGGCCATCAAGGAGGTCTCCACGCAACTGAGCGCCCTCAGGAAGAAGTTGGATTCGGTACACGAGGATGTGCGGCATACCGGGAGGAACGTGGAACGGGTGGGCCGGAAGAGCAGCAGGAACATCGCCATTTCCAGTTCGATCCTTGTCGTGGTCCTTGCCGCAACGGCGTTGGTTCTCCTGGATCCATTGCACTGGCGTTCATTCCCGGTGAAGGTGGAGGTGGTCGATGCCTTGAGTTACGGAGCCCCGGACCGTATCGCTTCCTGGCTGGCCATCGATCATGCTGGCATCCGGGATACGGTGGAGGTGGTGAACGGCCGGGCTTCCTTCATGGTGCCGAACGGGTCGCGTAATGACGATGCGGTGCTTCGCCTCCTGTGCCAGCAACAAGGACAGACCTTCCGCGAGGCGCGGGTCTGCGACAGCGCCGTCATTCGCCTCACCGATCAGGATCGCATCCGGTTCGGAATGGATGAAGCAGTGGTCAAGAACACCGATGCGGGAACAATACCCCCCGGATCGGATCGAACACCTGTTTCGATCGGAGGACGAACAACACCGAAGACGGAGGTCGCGCCGGGTGGGTCGCCACCGTGTGTACTGGATGGCCTGGTCTTCAGGAGCGATGCAAGCCTGGAGGATGAATTGACCATCACCAAGGGCGGAAGCGGCCGGGCCACCGTGACCGGCGAGGTGAATCGGAAGCCCATTGACGGGGCCTTCAAAGTGAACGGCCCCACGCTCACGGCCATCGCCAATTCGGGAAGCGTGCTGGGTGGTACGTTAAGGCTTGCTACCGATTGTGGGCGATTGACCGGCACCCTCACGGTACGCAGCATGACCGGCAACGTGGTGAGCGAGCGTGTCGATATGGTGGCCGGGGACTGATCCGGCCTTCAGCGCGTCTGGATCGCGATCACCTGCATGGGGTTGGCGGTGGTCTGCATCGCGGCCATGGCCTTGTACGCCTCCTTCTGCACCTCGGCCTGGTTGTCCACGATGGCCCGTTGCAGATTCCACTCCCGTCGTTGGGCCTCATCCAATTCCGCATCCAGCTTGTTCATCATGCCGTATGCCTCCTGGTAGCAGTCCGCCGCCGGGTTCATCTCCTTCACCAGGCGCAGGGCTTCGGCATGCCGCCCGGCACGGTCACTGCCCTTGGTCGCCACCAACGCGGCCTTCAGTTGCAGAAGCTGCTGCTCGCACTCGTCCTTCAGATACTCCTTGTACACATTGATGGACAGCTTACGGGCCTCATCGTAACAGGGAGCTGATGTGGGCACACTGAACAAGAGGCCGATGGAAAGGTGGTGTTGCTGCAGTTCGTAGTGCCGCCGGGCCTCCTTCACCACTTCGTCGCAATGCTGGGTATAATAATCCAGGATGCGCGCCTTGGTCTCGGTGATGAAGCTGCCGATCCTCGGGTCGTCGGTACGGATCTGCTGAATAGCATTGCTCAACGCGGCCGCGCTATCGGCACCTGACCCGGTCACCACCAGGCTCATGGTCCCGAAGGATTGGCCGGGATAGTTCTTATGGTCCGTGCGTGCGATGGAGAGCGCCACCTCACACTTGGCCACGGTGATGCGTTTCATGCCCTCCACCGTCTTCACCTCGTTGATGTCCATCTGGGGGTGAAGCAGGAAATTGCTCATGCCCACGGTGACGATGCCGGTGCGGTTGGCGCATTGCATGATGCGGTCGCGCAAACGCTCCTGCTGGGCCGTGGTGAGGGATCCGTTCGTTCCGGGCACCACGCCGACGAAGAGGGAGATCTTGTCCGCCTTCTCCTCGGTGGTCTGGGCGGTGCTGGTCAGGAAGCAGCCGACCAGGAACAGGGTGATGGTGTAGCGCATCGGGATTCAATCTATGGTCATGATGATCTGGGCGCCGTTCACCAGTGGGGTGCTGGTGATGTTGCATGAGCGCAACAGGGCGGTAAGGTCTCGGCGGAACATGGTGCTCGTGTAATTCCTGCAGGTCACCGGATCGCGCAGGGGGATCCGGACATCATCGTAGTAGATGGCGTTGGCGGTTGAGCGTGGCGCTGCATAGTTGTGCTTCACGGCGCGCTCGGCCACCCATTCCTCGATCACCTGTCCCAACTCCTTGTAGTCCCTGCTTTCCACTTCGGCCGTCTCGTTCCACACACTGCCATCCTTGAATTTGAACACGAGGCTCACCTGTCTGCCGTCCTGGGTCATCTCGGTGAACTTGGCCTGCATGTCGTTGAGGAAGGGGTCGGCGATGTTGGTCATGATACCGCCAACGATCACGGCGGGGTCGTTCAGTTCACTGGCCTTGGTCCCTTGTTTGCTGCCGAGCTGGTTGCCGGTCACACAATCGTGCGCGGTCAGGATCACCGTGGTGGAGGTGAGGCCGTTGGCCGGTTTGGCCAGGTATTCGGTCTCCACATAGATGTCGGGGTTCGCGTATTGGAGCAATTGGGTCTTGTAGTCGCTGGCGGCATCGATGGTGAAGGCGTCCTGTGCGGTGGCGGCCTTGAGCTTGGCCACGAGATCGATGGTGGTGAAGTCGCGTGCATTGAAGGCCTCTTGCACCTTGGCGATCGCTGCGCGCAGGTTGAAGTCCTTATCGATGATGGTACGGATATCCTCGCCCTCCTTCACGCGGGGGATCACCATGATCGAAGGTCGCGAGGTCTTCGTTTCGTCACACGGGGTCTTGGCCGCAGGCGTTTCCTGGGCATGGAAGATGCCAGGCAGGAAGGTGAATAGCAGGAATGCGATCGTTCGGATGTTCATGGTGGTGGTGTGCTAAAGCCCGAATGGGCGGATGATGCCATGTTGTTCCAGGTGCTTGCGCAGCGCGTTCGTATCGATGTGGAGCTTCGTGGTCAAGGTTCCGGTCTTCTTGTCGAGTGTGCCGTGCTGGGCGGCAAGGATGAAGGGCCGGTACCCGAGGTCGTCAAGAAGGGCTTTGTAGAGATCGGGGTGCTCCAATTTGGAGTTCGCCTCATCCGGGACCATCGGCCGACTCCAGCTACTTCCGGCTATACCACGGAAAAGGAGTTGTTCGAATATGGCCCGTTGTGCATCATGGACCGCCTTGTCGCGGCTGTTGCCCTCGCCATTTCCATTGATCCACAGCAGGCCGGGTGCTTGTTCCGGCTCGGCTAGGCTCACCTGGTGGCTGAACGCGGTGGGCTTGGTGCCGTGGCAGGCTGCGATGAACAGCGCCGCAGCGAGCATCGGGAAAGATCGCGGTGACGGCAGCATCAGTCGTTGGATCGGAACCAGACCTTCAGGTCTGCCTTGGCCTCCATGCGCTCGTGCAGCTTCTGCTTGTCCTCCTTGGAAAGGATGGAGCCGACGGTGCATACGGCGACCTCGCCCTGCACCGACTGTACGGTCAAGCCACAGATGGGGATCTCCCGTGTGGCCGTTCCGATCTGCTGGATCTCCATCACCTGGAGTTGTTCACCGTTCTGCAGGTCGAGGTTCGTTCCGCCGTTGATCAACACGGTTTTCGGGTAGCCCTCCTTCTTGGTGGTGCTTTCCACCTGGATGATCCGGAAGTCGTGGTCCAGGTTCTTCACCAGCCAGTTGCTGATCCTGCGACTGCTGTTACGCATCAGGATGTCATACGCCGTACCCTCATGGGCATTCATCGCCCCCACCCGGAACTCCTCCTGACTCATGCTGGTGTTGGTGGCCACGTCGACGAGTTCGAGGGAGAATATCGCGGCCATGTAGGTGTTGTTCACCATTTTGGTCTCGCCGTTCAGGAGCTTCACCGGTTCGTCCTTCTTCGCTTTCTCATAGCCGGTCAATTTTCCCACCAGAAGTTTGCTGGCCCCGGTCACCACGAATTGATCAGCCGTATGGCCACCGGCATAATCGGCGGATTTCTGCCGTTCCCGTTCCTGTTTGGTGACGGCCGCATTCGCGTTGGATATCACCTGGAACTGCCCGGTGCGTTGCAGGGTTCGCGTGATCAGGTCCGTCAGTTGCTGGGCCATGTACTTGTATTCCGGTTCATCCACCGTGCGCACCGGCTCCACACCGATGATCATCTGGGGCGCCTTATCCTGGCCGCGGGCGATCCCGACATGGAGCAGGAACAGAAGGCAAAAGGACAAGGTCTTGAGCATAGGATGGAATGACCGGATCAGCATGATGGGTGGTTGTTGGCTATCAAATATAACCGGCCGGTCCATATGCACGACTGATGAGCGATAGCTCGGTTGGGCGGGAGCGGCAATGCGGGATCGGGTCAGATGGCCACCACCTGCGTCCGGGGAGGGCGCCATACCGGCCACTTCCTTGGGGGACCGCTCCGGATACCCGTCGAACTCCGCCAGCACCACGCTCACCCGGTTGCCGTTCTTGAACGTGAATTGCTCCTTGAAGTGCGAACGACGCGCCTGGTCCAGGTAATGGATATTCTCCACCCGCTGGGCATCCTTGCGGCCATCCACCGTCAATTCGATCTCCAGGGTCGTATGCACGGCACGGTGCTTCACACTGCTTCGCCGCACGTGCTGGGGGCTCACCATTCCCTTAGCTCGAAGTTCTACACCGCCGGCATCGTGTAGTACCACCCGGTCGCTCCCATCGGCACCGTGGATCATGGCTGTAGCATCCATGCCGCGGATCACATGGTCCTTTTCAGTGATGATCGCATTTGTGATCCGGTACAGGGTCTGGGCCTGGGCAACGAACGGTATGCCGATCGGAAGCCATAGGAGGGAGGAGCGTCGCATGCCTGGCATGTAACTTGCGTGTATTGCAGGCTATTCACCACGAACACCCCGTGTTATGCACATCAGGATCAACCGTCGCACTCTCGGCCTTCTCGCCGCACTGCCCATCGCCCTCCTGTTGGGTTATGGCTTCCGTCCCACCCCGACCACCCAGGTATACACCTACCGGCAGTTCACTACCATCGAAAGTGTGGTACCCGGTGGGCTGGGCCGCTCACGGGTGATCATCAGTGACCAAGGCGATCAGGAAGTGGGCAGGGACCTGCTCAACTTTTACAGCATGGTCGGTATCAACTTCAAGAACATCGCGAGCAACGACCGCATGATCGTGGACCAGATCAACACGTTCACGGCCGAAGGCTGGGAGCTGCACACGGTGACCACAGGGGTGAACAGTTCGTCCAATGGGAGCGGTGGCGCCGGGATCTTCATTACGCGCTACCTCTTTCGCAAGCCGGTGTGAACGATCGCCCGGCGGCCTACGGACCGCGGTCATCGGTAACCGGCTTCCCTTAACACGCAGGCATATCGATCGATGTACCGATCGAGCTGCTTCGCCTTGTATTGCATCACGTAGCGCGGGTGCTCCACGGCCACGATACGCCCGAAGAGATGGAGGCGCTCATTCAATTTGGTGAAGTAGGCGGCATTCCTGCCCGTACCGATGCACAGCACCACATCGGTGCGCATGCCGCAGCCCACCAGGGTACGCAGCCATTCCTCCACGAAGGGGGTCACGGCCGCTTCCAATGCGGGATCATCGTAGTAGTTCAGGTTGATGGCCTTGCCGTTCGCCTGCTCCCGCACGAAACCGAGCGGACAGATGGCATGCACGTAAACCTGCTTGTAAAAGTGCTCGGCACCACCGACCGCACGGATCATCCGGTGGAAGAAGTCGCTGCTGGGTTCGTGGGTATGCATACCCCGGACAGGGATGCCCAGGTCGCTCTCGCACCGCTTGGTATCCGTGAAGGAAAGCCCGGTGCTGCCCGCACCAAGCCGTCCGGGATTGATCCCCAGCACGAGCAGGCGATCGCTTTCATCGTTGTAGTATTTCCGGTGGAAGGCCGTGACGATCCGTCGGACCTCGCTGGCATGTTCGCCGTGGAAGGGGTCGAGCACGGCCACGCCCGGGGGCAGGGTCACCTTTTCAAGCGAGAAGGAGAGCACGTGGCGCAGCAGGCGGTCGGCGAGGAGGCTCACTTGGGTGCCTGCTGGTAGATGACGATGCCGATGATCGCGTAGAGCACGTTGGGCAGCCATACGGCGAGCAAGGGGTCCATGCCCGCGTTGGTGGCCGCCACGGTGGTCAGCTTCATCGTGAAGATGTACAGGAGCACCAACCCGACACCGGCGGCCAGGTGCAGGCCGGTACCGCCGCGCACCTTGCGGCTGGCGATGCTCACTCCGATCAGGGTGAACACGTAGGTGGCGAAGGGATAGCTCGTGCGTTGATGCTTCTCGATCAGGTAGGGTGTGACCCGGTCGGCGCCCTGAGCGTTCTTCGCCGCGATGTAGGCATCGAGTTCGGCATCGCTCATGGCCATGCTCGTTTCCCAGCGTTGGCCCATGTCCGAGGGGGTCAGTGGGATCACCGTGTCCATGGCGCTGCCTTGCCGGATGAGTTCGCGGTCGCCTTGGATCACGCGTGAGAGATAGTCCTGTACATGCCAGGAACCGCGTACGCTATCGTACGCGGCCTTGTCCGCCGAGAGTTTCCGGACCAGGGAATCGCCCTGCCACTGTTCCAGGCTGAAGCGCATGCCTGTCCGGTGCTCCGCGTTCCACGACTCGAAGTAGGCGATGGAACCGGGTGCGATCTCGCGATGGATGTTCTTCTGGTCCACGTGGAAGGTGGAACGGATGTGCTCCTCCTCGAAGGCGAGCCGCACCTTGTTCGCGGCGGGGAGCACCTTGTGGTTCACGAGCAACGACATGGCGGTGAGCACCGTGGCGGCCAGGAAATAGGGCCACATGATGCGGGGAAAGCTCACACCACTGCTCAGCATGGCGATCACCTCGGTGCGGTGCGCCAGCTTGCTGGTGAACAGCAGCACGGCGATGAAGATCAGCAGCCCGCTGAACAGGTTGCTGTAATAGATCACGAAGTTCACATAGAACCGCAGGATGATATCACTTGTGGAGGCGGTCATCGTGGCGAAGTCCTGCGTCTTCTCGCTGATGTCGAAGACCACGGCGATGAGCATGATCACCACCAGGATGAAGAAGAAGGTGCCCAGGAACTGCCGGATGATATAGCGGTCCAGGGTGGTGAACATGGTGCGAATTTCGGGATCCCTACCGCATGGCCGCTGTGGCGGGTGCTGGGCCGGAGGTGCAGGACGGGTTCACAGGCGGGTGCGGAGCTTGGGCGACAAGATGCTCTTCCAGCCGGCGAAGTCGCCTTGTAGGATGTGGGCGCGGGCCTCCTTCATCAGGGCGAGGTAGAAGCCCAGGTTATGCAGACTGGCGATCTGCTGGCCCAGCATCTCATTGCTTTGGAAGAGGTGGCGCACGAAAGCACGGGAATAGGCGGTGTCCACCCAGCTATGCGCACCGGGATCCAGCGGCCCATGGTCATCGGCCCACTGCCTGTTCTTGATGTTCACGATCCCCTCGCGGGTGAAGAGCATGCCGTTACGGCCATTGCGGGTGGGCATCACACAATCGAACATGTCCACGCCACAGGCCATGTTCTCCAGCAGGTTCCAGGGCGTGCCCACGCCCATCAGGTAACGGGGCCGGTCCTTCGGCAGGATCTCGCAGCACAGTAGGGCCATGGCATACATCTCCTCCTCGGGTTCGCCCACACTGAGGCCACCGATCGCGTTGCCAACGGCATGCTTCCCGGCGACATATTCGCTGCTCTGCTTGCGGAGTTCGGGGAAGGTGCTGCCCTGCACGATGGGGAAAAGGGCCTGTTCATGGCCGTACCTGGGTTCCGTTGCACTGAACCGGGCGATGCACCGGTCCAGCCAGCGGTGGGTCCGGTGCATGCTCTTCTCCGCGTATGCCGGCTCACAGGGCCACGGGGTGCATTCATCAAAGGCCATGCAGATGTCCGCACCGATGCTGCGTTGTATATCCATCACGCTCTCCGGGGTGAAGAGGTGCTTGCTGCCGTCGATGTGGCTGCTGAAGCGCACACCCTCCTCGGTGATCTTGCGGATATCACTGAGCGAGTGGACCTGGAACCCGCCGCTATCGGTGAGGATCGGGCGGTCCCAGCCATTGAACGCATGCAGGCCACCGGCCCCTTCCAGCACCGAGGTTCCCGGCCGCAGGTAAAGGTGGTAGGTATTGCTCAGCATGATCGGCGCATCCAGGTCGTTGCGCAGTTCACGCGGGTGTACGGCTTTCACTGCACCCAGGGTGCCAACCGGCATGAAGACAGGGGTGGGGATGTCGCCGTGGTCGGTGTGGAGGACACCGGCCCGGGCGTTGGAGGCCGGGTCGTTGGCGAGCAGGGAGAAGTGCATGCGGGTACGGAGGGCGCGAAAGTAGAGGGTCTGTGGCCATGGGAGTGTGTGGGCCATGGCTTCACACCAATACCGATCGGTGTAACTTTCCGTTCATTCCCAATGATGACCCAACGAACTGCACACCTCCTGTTCCTTGCACCGTTGCTCCTCATGTGCTGCAGGAAGGAGGATTCCGAGCCCGAGCCAGCACCACCCGACCCAACGCCTGCGGCCACGTACCACGCCTCGTTCACGGCCATTCGTTCCATGGATGACCTCGGCGGAGGAGTGCCGGTATCGGCCTATTCGGCGAGGGCATCGTTCACGGCCCCGGACGGATCCCCGGTGGAAATGGACACGGTGCGGGTGAACGGCTTGGACATGGTCCAGGTGATCGCCGGTCAATACGTGGCCACCGATGTGATGGGCCTTGATCTTTCGACCGAGGAGCTGGTCTGGGTGGCTGGCGATGCCGATGCGGGATCCGACATCACGGAGCCGGTGAACGATCTCGTGTATCCGAGCGTTGGGGTGATCACGAGTGCTGACACCGTTCCGGATGGCGCCGGATACACCTTGACGTGCGATGGGGTTTCCGGCGCGGATTCGGTGGTCTTCGTACTCGGCTCTTTGCAACGCACCTTGGCAGGGAATGTGGCGACCTGTACGTTCAGCGCGGCTGAGGTGCAGGGCCTGGGCGCTGAGTTGTACATGGCCAGCATAACGGCACTTCGCGTACGGCACGGTACCATTGGTGAAGTGGCGTGCCGTTTCGGCAAAGGCTATACGCGCTCGGTCATGATCCTGGTGGAGTAGTTCGCCTGCTCGCGACCGCCACTCCTCACACCTTCATGGTCCAAACTCGTGGAATGGTCGGCGCGCTCGGTCACCGCTTCCGTCACGGTGAATAACGGATCGTGCGCCAATGCTGCCGCTGTTTGGTTGGTGGCGTGGCGGGACCCACCCCGTTGGCTTGCATTGCCGATCCTGTAAATGTGCCGATGGTGAAGCAACGGTCGATCATGGGTGACAGGGGGCGAAAGTGCGAGCACTGAAACCCCGCACCCTCTCACTTTCGCACCATTCGCCGTGATCAGTGTGGAAAGGCCGGGGTCCGGGTCTTCATCTCCGGCTCAGTAGATTGAATGTGAACACCTGACGATCGCCCACCGGCCAGCTGCGCTCCTCGAAGTACACCTCGCCGTTCTGGCCCACAAGCAGCACGGTGCTGCACCGGGTGCCATAGTCCGGACCGGTGATGAAGATGGAGGAGAGCATGCGCTCCATGGTCGTGGGCAGGCCGGTATCGGGCAATGCATGATCGGGAGCCACAGCGTCGTTGGTGAGCATTGCGAAGAGGCCTTCAGCCAGGTCCGTCCCGGCTGTACCGATGATCCGTTGCATGGCTGTTCGTGCGGCCTCCACCTTGGGCCATCGGGTGTTCAGGAAGGCGTTGCTAAGGCCGTGGATCCCCGGCGCCAATACGGTATCGGTCGGCTCGATGTTGTTGTGGTAACGCAGGGCGTCCACCGGACCATGGATCAGGTTGAAGCCATCGTACATCGAAGGTGTATCCGCATGGATGCCACGCTTCAGTGCCTGCAATACCAAGGCGCCGCGTGATGGGCCGCTGCGCGGCGCACGGCGCAGGTCGCGATGGTTGGTCAGCGCTGCGAAACGACCGGCCTGTGAAATTCCCAACCAGGTACCGCCGGCGCGCTGATCCCGACCGGCGAGGATCATCGGTGCATCCTCCCAGAAACGAGCGGCCAGCGCGGGCCGCGACCGGAACTCGTCCCGGTTGGCGGCCACGATGAGCGGGTAGAGCGGATGGACCTTGTACGCGAGGACGATCAGGCACATGGGCTGAAGGTACCACCTGCCTCCACCACGGTTCAGGAGGATCATGCCGAAGTTTGTGGCGTGCCCATCGTCCACACCGTCTACGTCATTGAACTTTCCCGCAAGGTCTTCACCGAGGATCGCCGTTTCCGGGAGGCCAACCCGCAGTACAATGGGGTGTTGGAGTGCCTGTACGTGGGCCAGACGAGCAAGACGCCCCAGGAACGCCTGCTGCAGCACCGGACCGGTGCGAAAAGTTCCAAGGGCCATAAGCTCAGCAGCGATATCGTGCGCAAATACGGACGCTACCTGCGGCCCAGCCTGTATCAGCACATCGGCCCGCTCTCCCGCGCAGAGGCACTGGAGGTGGAGCGGGGGCTCGCCTTGGAACTACGCCGCAAGGGCTATGCCGTGTGGACGAACTGAGGCGGATCGATCGGGTAGGTGGGCGGAGGCGGAGCCGGGATCCGAGGTGCCGGTCCGGGCGCCATCCATCCCCGCCCATCTTGTTCATAACTGGTAGGGGCCGGTTCCGAAGCACACGAATGCCCCGGATAGCTTCGCCCTCGTAGCTGCCACTCGCTGGGCAGTCGTTCCGATGTGGTCCGTTGAGTTGTACGTCATGGCAGGTGCGCTGGTCGTCCTGCTTTTCTTCCACCTGGTGATGTTCGCCAGGCTGGCCTTTGGCAAGCAGGAAGTGCAGCCCGACCGTGACCTGCCGGTAAGTGTGGTGATCTGTGCGCGAAGCGAGGCCCGGCGTTTGGAGCGGCTCATTCCCCAGCTCATGCAGCAGGACCACAATGACTTCGAGGTGGTGGTGGTGAACGACCGCAGCGAGGACGATACATGGGAGGTGCTGCAATGGATGAAGCCGGACCATCCTCGGTTGCGCCCGGTGAACATACAGGCCGACGAGAAGTTCAATTACGGAAAGAAACTGGCATTGGGCGTGGGGGTGCGGGCCGCCAAGCATCCACATGTGCTGCTCACCGATGCGGATTGTGTGCCTCCGGGGAACGATTGGATCAGCACCATGGCCGCCGGTTTCGGCAAGGGGAAGCAGATCGTGATCGGTCACAGTCCATACGCTTATCAACCGGGATTGGCCAATGTGCTGGAACGGTACGATGGCACGATGAAGGCAATGCAGTACATGGCATTCGCCCAAGCGGGTTTCCCGTACATGGGTGTGGGCCGCAACCTGGGCTACACCGGCGAGCTCTTCTTCCATGCGAAGGGTCCGCGCAAACACAACCACCTGATGAGCGGCGACGACGACCTCTTCATCAACGAGGTGGCACGTGCAAGGAACACCGGTGTGGTGGCCGACCCGCGCTCGTTCATGACCACCGCACCCACGCGCGACCTGGCGACCTGGTTGCGTCGCAAGCGCAGGCACTATACCACGGCCGTGCATTACCGGTTCGGCCACCAGATCCTCCTGCTCCTCCTACCCCTGGCGCGAACGGCCTTCTGGCTGGCGCTGCTCTGGTTCGCCTTGCATGGCCAATGGCGCGAGGTGACCATCGGCCTGGCGGTGGAACTTTGCGTCCTGTTGCCGATCACCGTGCTCGCCATGCGCCGCCTCCACGCCGGAGGGCTCGCCTGGCTCGCCATACCCTTGGAATGGTTGTTCCTACTCCTGGATCCCCTGCTGTACACCAGCACGATCCTCGTCAAGCCCAAACGATGGAAGTGAACGAGAACCTCAGCGAGAAGGCCCGCTACGACTTCATCCTGGTCCAGCGTGCCGTACAGAAAGGGGACCAGAAGGCCTACGCCGAACTGATGTCCCGCTACCGCGACTCCATCTACTTCATGTTGTTGAAGATGATCAACAACAAGGACGATGCGGAGGATCTGACGATCGAGGCATTCGGAAAGGCCTTCCACCGGCTGAAACAATACACGCCGAACTACGCGTTCAGCACCTGGCTCTTCAAGATCGCTTCCAACAACTGCATCGATTGGATCCGTAAACAGAAGAAGAAGACCTTCAGCATCGATAACCCCATCGGCACCGATGATGGTGACGAGATGACGATCGAACTGAAAGGCACTGGCCTCGATCCCGCCGAGATCGCCATCAAGGAGCAGAAGAACCTGATCATGCGTGAGGTGGTGGACAAACTCAAGCCACGCTACCGCACCCTGGTGGAACTGCGTTACTACCAGGAGTACAGCTACGAGGAGATCGCCGAGGAATTGGACCTCCCCCTGGGCACCGTGAAAGCACAACTCTTCCGCGCACGCGAATTCCTCCTGAACCTGATGGAGAACCAGAAGGACCACATTTGAATGCGCATGTGCTCATGTGGTCATGGAATGCGCTGGCGCCATCATCACCTTCGGTGAACTGAACGCCCTGCTCGTGCCAAGAAGGCTCAAGCATACCACCAAGGAGGTGCTCATGTTCACCTGTTCAGATGACCACATGCCCACATGAATTCAGCGGGCCTCAACCTCCTTCTCCGTTATTTTCCTGAGCTGACCGCCCAACAGCGAGCACATTTTGAGCGCCTCGGCACGCTATACCCCGAATGGAACGACCGCATCAACCTGATCTCGCGCAAGGACATGGAGAACCTCTATGAGCGACACATCCTGCACTCGTTGGGCATCGCCAAGGTGGTCTCGTTCAAGGAAGGGACGCGTATCGTGGATGTGGGTACCGGTGGGGGCTTCCCATTGGTACCGTTGGCGATCCTGTTCCCGGAATGCACCTTCCATGGCATCGACGGTATCGGCAAGAAGATCACCGCGGTGAAGGGTGTGGTGGAGGGCCTGGATCTGAGGAACTGCACAGCGGAACAGGTGCGCAGCACGGACCATGCACAACGCTACGATGTGATCGTGAGCCGGGCCGTGACCACATTACCTGAATTCATCCGCGACACGAAGCACCTGGTGGCGAAAGGCCAGGGGATGATGTACTACCTGAAGGGTGGCGAACTGGCCGATGAGATCCTTCCGGTGCGCCACGTGGTGAAGGTGCATGAGTTGAAGAAGTGCTTCAACGAGGAGTTCTTCCTGACGAAGAAAGTGGTGGAGGTGCGGATGTGAGGCGACCCCTCAGGCGCTGTCCATTTGCAACCGGCTCAACGAGTTGTACACGCCACCTTGCTGCGCGATCAGCTCATCGTGCGTACCGCTTTCCACCACGCGCCCATGGTCCAGCACCAGGATCTTGTCGGCATGGCGTATGGTGCTCAGCCGGTGCGCGATCACCAGGCTGGTGCGCCCCTTCATCAGCTCATCCAGCGCCTCCTGCACCAGGCGTTCACTCTCGCTGTCCAGCGCGCTGGTGGCCTCGTCCAGGATCAATATGGCGGGATCCTTCAGTACCGCACGCGCGATGGCGATGCGCTGACGCTGGCCGCCGCTCAGTTGTACGCCCCGCTCGCCCACCACGGTATCGTAGCCCTGCGGAAAACCCGCGATGAAGGCATGCGCATTGGCCTTGCGCGCCGCCGCCTCGATCTCCGCCTGGCCCGCGCCGGGCTTGCCGTAGGCGATGTTCTCCCGGATGGTACCGCCGAAGAGCAGCACCTCCTGCGGCACGATGGCCATGCGGTCGCGCAGTGCGGTGAGCGGGTATTCGCGCGCGTCCTTGCCGTCGATCAGTACAGCGCCACCCACGGGATCGTAGAAGCGCAGCACCAGCGAGGCCATGGTGCTCTTGCCCGCGCCGCTGGGCCCCACCAGCGCGATGCGTTGGCCAGGTTCCGCGCTGAACGACACGCCGTGCAGCACCAGCATATCGGGCCGGGAGGCGTAGTGGAAACGCACGTCACGGAATTCGATCCGCCCGCGCAGGGGCAGGGGAACGGCCTTCGGTCCGAGGTCCACCGGTTCGGCCGTCTCGTCGTGCAGGTCCATCAGGCGCTCGGTGGCGCCCACGGCTTTCAACAGTGAGGTCACTTGTTCGGGGATGCCCGCGATGCTCGCACCGATCATGATGCTGAAGGCCACGAACGAAGTGATATCGCCCATGCTCATCAACCCGGCATCCTTCAGCAGGGCCGCGCGGTACACCACAAAGACCACCACACCGAACATGCAGAAGATGATGAAGCTCACGAACCCCCCGCGCCACCGCAGCGCCAGCAGCGCCAGCTTGCGCGCGCCAAGCACGCTTTGCCCATAACGTTCCGTCTCGAAGCCTTCGTTGCTGAAGGCCTTCACGCTCTGGATGCCCTGTAGGGTCTCATCCACGATCACGTTGCTCTCGGCGATGCGGTCCTGCACCTGCTTGCTCAGCTTGCGGATGAAGCGCCCGAAGAACACCGCCACCAGCATCACCACCGGCAGCGTGACAAGCATGGTGATCATCAGCTCACTGCTCAGGTACATCAGCGCGGTGATGCACACGGTGAGCACCACGAACTGTCGCAGGAACTCGGCCAGCACCGTGGTGAAGGTGTCCTGCAACAGGGCCACGTCGGCACTGATGCGGCTGTTGAGCTCGCCCACGCGGCGCTGCGCGAAGAAGGCCATGGGCAAGGTGAGCACATGGGCGTAAGTTTCGCGGCGCAATTGTGTCAGTGCGTTCTCCGTCACCGAACCGAAGGTCCAGATCCGCCAGAAACCGAAGAAGGCCTGTGCGGCGAACACCAGCAGTAGCAGCTTCAGGATGGAGTGCACATTGCCCATGTCATTGAGCGGTGCGGCCCAGAAACCGGTGGAGGCCTTGGCGTCGATCAACTTGCCGATGAGGAAAGGGAACGCCGCGCTCAACAGACTGGTGAGCAGCAGACAACCCATGCCCACGGCGAAGAGCCCGCGTTGCCCGCGCATGTAGCGGAACACACGGAAGAACTTGCGCAGTGCGGCCTTGGAGAGCTTGGCCGGCTTCGCATCATCATTGGCCGGGCGGGATCGACGGGAGGCCATGGCCGCAAAGTTGGTGAGCGAGGCCCAGTGTCCACCGGTCCATTGAAGCCTTATTCACAAAAGAGGTCGCTGGAGGGAAGGCTCACCCCGAAGGTCCTCGGATCGAATTGGTCCATGGTCACCGGGTCTCCGATAAAGTGCAGACAGGTATCACCGTTGTAGTCGAGCAGGTCCAGATAGGCACGGCCGGACAGGTGGTGGCCGGATACGGTCATTCCGGAGAGATGGACATGATACCGCCCTAGCGTGATGGGCACCGGCCCTGCCCAGACGGGGTACATCGAGTCCGACCAGAAGACCGTATCGCCGTTCATCCGCTCGATCGTCGTTCTTAGGGAGACCATGTTGCGTGCGCTCACACTGAACAGGTCATTGATCCCGTCGGCATTCGGGGTCATCACGTTCGGGGCCTGGATGAAAGCCGAGTCCACCTGTGCCGCGATGTAGGACGGTGCGGGCACTGAAGGCTCGGTGCTATCCTTCCGGCAACCCGTGGCCAGGAAGAAGGTAATGAGGACCAAGGTGATGGTATGCTGTCCTGTGCTCATGCCCCGTAAAGCTATCCGGCTCCGATAGCATGCACAACGCACCCGCCGGGGTTCACCCGTGGATCGCCGCCATCCGGTCCGCGATATGGTCGAACAGGTTCTTCAGCGGTTTTTCCACCATCATTTTGATGAAGGGGTTTATCTCGCCCTTGAACTCCTGCCACGCGGTGGTGGTGCCGCCATTCTCCTTTAGGAACACGTCCAAGGTGAAGGGGAAGGGGCTGCGCTCTGTCGCCTTCAGCATCAGATGTCCTGGAGCCTCGCCACCGGCCAGTTCGAGCCCGATGGTGGCCGCGCCCTGCACCTTGAAAGAACACGAGCGCCCATCACTCTTCCATTCGCTGATCCTGTCCTTCGGTAGCAATTGCTGGAAGTTGTTCATGTCCTGTAGGAAGACATACAACTCCGTTGCGCCTTTGCGGATCTCCACGTGCTTGCTTTCGATCGTCGTCATGCTTGGTTCAGTACAGTTCTTTAACCCATCCAGTGTACCTGTTTGCGACCTGCTCGGATCGCCGTAGCCGACCCACAACGGCCAATATGGACCATACCCTACTGATCACTCTCTCAACCTCTCTCACGCCTTCACCACGTCCCATCCCGCCGGATCCTTTCGCCACTCGTTCAGCGAGACCACGTCCTTTTCGGTGATGTAGTCGCTGCGCAGTGCCTGGTCAAGCAGAACGCTGTAGTTGGTGAGTGAGTGCAATTTCACCTTGGCATCGGCGAAGGCATCGCGCGCCTGGTCGAAGCCATAGGTGAAGATGGAAACCATGCCTTTCACGTCCAGTCCTTCATCGCGTAGGGCCTGTACGGCGTTGAGGCTGCTGCCACCCGTGCTCACCAGGTCTTCCACGACCACGACACTGCGACCCACAGTAAGGTCCCCCTCCACCTGGTTCTTCAGCCCGTGGTCCTTGCTTCCGCTTCGCACGTAAATGAAGGGCAGGCCGAGGTCGTGCGCCACCAACGCGCCATGTGCAATGCCACCGGTCGCCACACCTGCGATCATGTCCGGTCGTCCGAATTCGCTGTTCACGATGTGTACGAACTGCTGCCGTATATAGGTGCGCACCGCAGGGTAGGAGAGCGTCTTCCGGTTGTCGCAGTAGATCGGACTCTTCCAGCCGCTCGCCCAAGTGAACGGTTTCTTCGGACTAAGTTTGACGGCCTTGATCTGGAGCAGGAACTCCGCGACCTTTAGTGCTGGATCGAGCTGAACGGACATGCCACGAAAGTACGACGTTTACATCGGGGGGCGTTCCATCCGCTTCTCCGACGGGTCGATCCCAGAGCAGGGTCGCCGTGCGGTCGCACTTACCACGAAGAAGGAATTACACGCGCTCATCGATCGGTTGATTTCGGGCGAAGAAGAGGGCGACATCGATGTATACGCTGAGGGTTTCGACGCCTGGCAGGCCTTCTGTGATGACCACGTCTTTGTGCTCGCAGCTGGTGGTGTTGTTGAGGATGAGCGTGGTCGATTGCTGGCGATCAAACGCCTCGGCAAATGGGACCTGCCCAAGGGCAAGGTGGAGAAGCACGAAGCCGTCGAGGTGGGTGCCGTACGTGAAGTGCAGGAGGAGTGTGGCCTGAACCAGGTCGAGCTGGTCAAGCCGGTCACCAGCACGTGGCACACGTATGAGCGCAAAGGGAAGCAACACCTCAAACGCACCGATTGGTTCCTGATGCGCGCCTCATCCAAGGAGATGTTGACCGCTCAATCCGAGGAGGACATCGAAGAGGTGCGCTGGCTGGACGAAGCAGGCGTGCGCATGATGGAGGCGGATACCTATCCATCGTTGTTGCCCGTGCTCAGGACATGGCGGGCACTACGTTAGCAGGCATCAACTACCGGATCGATCGTGCCCTGGGGCCGTCATGTTCCATGCCCCACCGGCCACGGGTGCATTTTTCTGCCACCATGGTGCGCATTCCATGAGCACATGCGCACATGCCCACATGTGTCCTCACTCATCCCACACCTTCAAGCGCTGGCCCTTTTCCGCTGCAGCCCTGGCCTTGAAGAAGAACTCGCCGAGACCCTGGCTGGGTGCGGGCGCTGGCGATCGCGACAGGATGTCGCCGTTCAGCAGGTGGAATGCCGGAACACTCCGGATCCGAAGGTCATCACGCACTTGCTGTTCCGCTACTGCGTGCGACCACGTCACATGGGAAGAGGCCGGCATGCGTTTGCGTAGGGCATTGTGGTCATCCAAGGACCCGTCCAACCCGATGATCACCACCGTAACAGCTCCTTTGTACTCCTCGGCCATGGCGATCAAGCTGCTGATCTCGGCGGTGCAATAGGTACACCAACCGGCGGTGAAGGCCACGCATACAGGACCGTTCAGCAAAGCGGTCAGGTCGAAAGGGGCTCCGCGGTCATCCTCGAGGCGCATCGGGGGGAGTGTGCTGCCCACACGCATCAAGGTGAGGTCGTGCAGCATGTTCGCAGCGATCACCCGATGTTCAGGGAAGGAGCTGGATCGGGTCGCGTCCTCCAGGATCATTTCGATGTATTCCTGGGCCACTGGTTTCTCCGAATGATGCAGGTAAAGCTGATCCATCATCACCAGTTCGGCCAGGCGGTCATCGGTCCGCAGGAAGTCGTTCCCTTGGAACAGTTGGCGCATGGTTGCCGCGTTACCGCTTGCCGCAACGGCCCGTAACGTGTCCTCATTGTTCCTGTGCAGCCGTTCGAGGTTCTCACTGAACAGTGTGCGGATCAGCCGGACGTACTCCGGGTCATCATAGCGCACCGACTTTCCTTGCACGAATGCCTCGAAAAGGTCGCGTTCGTTGGTGCGGGGTCCAATGTTCAGTCCGGCGATGCTGTTGTCGAGGTAATGGGCGAACCAGGGATCCTTCACGTCCTGGTAGAACCGCCGCAGCCTCACCGTGAAACTGTCCACCCTGGCTTTCGAAAGCACCGGGGTCACAAAGAGCGTGGGCGGTCGTTGGGTGCTATCGGGTTTTGCCGTACCCGCCCGGCGTTGCACATCCAAGGCCTGCATTCCGGCGGCTTCGTCGGTGGCAAGGTCCTCAGCGATGAAGGCGTCGATCCGTTCATTCAGGTCCGTGGTCAGGGCATTCACATCCAACGGATCGATCCCGGTGAAGCGGATCCCCATGCGGGTGGTCCCGTTGATGCTGCGTGCCACACCCAGGTCGTAAGCCGTCACGTGCAGGTCCGACCCATCCCGTAGGTAGAGGTCCGCCGTGCGCTCCCCGATACGCAACTGCATGCGCACGGTTCCTTCCACGTTGCCTTGCAGCGTAACGGTCCCGGTCGTGTCCATGAGGCCACGTGCCACAAGCTCGGTGCGTAGGGTGAAGAGGTCGCTGTACCGGTACAGGGATACCACGTCGGCACCCATGCCGGGGGCGGTCACCTGTATACTGAAGGAGCCAGCCAGCAGCAGGGATCGGAGCAGCAGGGCAAGGCCGACCAGCAGGATGCGCATCAGGGATTGGGTCCGAGGTCCATGGGGACGAACGCGGAGACATCGGCCTTATTGGCGATCAGCTCGCGCACGATCGTGCTGCTGATGTGCGCATGTTCCGAGGCCGAAGGGAGGAAGATGGTCTCCACCCCGGCCAATTGCCTGTTCATTAAGGCGATGCTCCGCTCGTATCCATGGTCGGTGCTGTTGCGCAGGCCACGGATGATGAAGCCGGCCCCCACGTTCCGGCACAGGTCAACGGTCAACCCCTCGAAGGCAACGGGTTCAACCTGCGGGTGTCCCTTGAACGCAGCACGTATCCAGGCCAGGCGCCGTTCCTGATCGAACATCGCACGCTTCGTGTTGTTCACACCCATACCGATGATGATGCGCTCGAACAACGGCAGCGCACGTTCAACGATGCTCACATGGCCCACGGTGATCGGGTCGAAACTGCCCGGAAAGACGGCGATCGGTCTGCTCATGGATGGTGCTCCCGTTTTGACCGGTGAAAGATACTGCGCACCAACGGCCATGCACCTTCACCTTCACAACGTGCGGCGGGGCCAGCACCGGCGCTCAAGCCCCAAAGAAGCTGAAGTGGATCGTGCCGTATTCCCGGGTGCGCTGGAATCCAGGGATCTGGCTCACATTCGTCTTCTCATGGTGTTCCAGGATCAGGAGGCCATCCGCGGTCAGCATTCCGCCCTCCCGCACCAACCTCGGTATGCGGTCGATCCCCTCCAGGTGGAACGGAGGGTCGGCGAAGACCACATCATACTGTCCGCGATGGCTACCCAGGAAGGTGAAGACATCACCCCTCACCATGCGCCACCCCTCCTCCTTCAGCTCGCGTGCGGTGCGCTGCATGAAGCTGTACAGGTTGCGGTCCTGTTCCACCGAGATCACTTCCGCCGCACCGCGGGAAAGGAACTCCAACGAGATGTTCCCCGTCCCTGCGAAGAGGTCGAGCACACGGATCCCTTCCAGGGCGATACTATGCTGCAGCACGTTGAAGAGGCCCTCCTTGGCGAAGTCGGTCGTGGGGCGTGCCTCCATCTCGTGCGGAGGGTGAAGCCTACGGTTGCGGTGCTTGCCACCTACGATACGCATGCGATCTGGTCGAATGCGGCGAGCCACTGGTCGGCCTCCAGGTCACCGGGCAGCGGACCCAGCACGGTGTTGGGGATCGCTGACGCATGATCCGCGAAATAGGTGCTGAGGAGTTCACGTTCGGCCTTGCGCAAGTGGGTGCCACCAGTGCGAAGCGCGACGTGTTCAGGTCGTAGTCCGGTGCGCTCCGTGGCCATCAGGCAGAAGTAAAGGACGTCCTCCGCGGTGCGTGCCGGGTAGGAACTGCTCAGCAACAGGCCATTCCGATCCGCGATGGCGACATCCATCCGGTCCGCGCCGCGATGCAGCAGCAGGACGGGACTGTTCCGCACCCGCGACCGTGCACCATTCACCAACACGGCTTGCAAGGGTAGGCTGCGTGCGAAGGGATAACGGTCCAGAATGCTGTGTTCGTTCGTCGGCTCGGCCAGATAAAGGCATTGGGCGCCGATGGTGTGCAGCGGTTCTTCGCGCACATCCGTGCCCGGGAGTCGTCCATGCACCAGGGCAAGGTGGTCCTCAGAGGTCCCGTGTCCCAGTGCCCCTTCCGGAACCAGGGTGCTCCACTCCGGTAGCGAGACATAGGTGACCGAACGGGGGTGCTTGGGAAGATCCACCGATCGCAACGCATCGGCATCCGGAGCCCAATGCAGGGCCGTCACTTTCCCGTTGCGCACATCCTGCGCCACCCATGCCGAAACGCCCTGACCGATCACCACGCCCACATGATGGGCACGTTCCTCCTCCGTCCGATGGTCCTTGGTGCGGCAGGTGCCCGGTGCGATCCGCTCAACGATCATGCCCGGTACCAGGTTGCGTGTGTGCTCCCATCGGACCGATAGGAGGCGGATGGGTATCACGGTAGTTCCGATAGGCCAGCACCATGGCCGATACCACGAACATGATCCCGAGGATGTTCCCGACACGCTCGCTGAACACGCCGTATTGCATCAGCAAGGCCACCACGCCAGCCAGGAAGGCCAGGCCGGCGCCGACAAGCATGTTCGGCCCTTGACCCTCCGTGGCGCCGATGAACAGCAGGGTGCCTCCAGCGATCATCAGGAAGATCGCGATCGCAATGAAGAGTGCTTTTTTCATGATCCCGGAAGCGACCAAAAGTAGGGTAATTTCACCCCGCAGGCGCTTGGTACGAAAGTGCCTTGGCCACGTCCAGCGGGCGCTCCACATGACCACAGGAACACAGGCCATCGCCCTGGGCAGGCGTCTGCTCGATGCGCTCGGCCACCTTCCAACGGCCGGACAGGAACGTGCGGCGTGGGCCCTGGAGCGGCTCCTTTCCACACAAAAGGAACGCACAGCCTTGATCCTGAAAGGTTATGCCGGGACCGGGAAGACCTCACTGGTCGGTGCCTTGGTGAAGGTGCTCGAAGCGGAACGCAGTCCGGTGGTGCTACTGGCCCCCACAGGACGGGCGGCCCGGGTGCTTGCTTCCTATGCAGGCCGGTCGGCATCCACGATCCATCGCCGGATCTATCGCTCCATGGGCGATGAGGAGGGCCACTTCATGTCGCAGGTGGCGCCGAACCGTGATCCCGGCGCGCTCTTCATCGTGGATGAGGCATCGATGATCGGTCGCCAGGGTGGGGATGGTGGTTGGTGGAACCGCGACCTGCTGCAAGACCTGTTCGAGCACATCCATGCCGCACCGGGTACGCGGGTCCTATTGATCGGCGACCCGGCCCAGTTACCACCCGTGGGAAGTGATCACAGCCCGGCATTGGAGCCGAAGGAACTCGCCGCTTTCGGTGTGGTGGCAGGTGTGGTGGAATTGACCGATGTGGTGCGGCAGGCGGCGAGCTCCGGGATCCTTACCAATGCTACGGCTCTGCGTGCGGTGCTGCATGAGGAGCCTCCACGCATCCTCTTCCGTCAGGGCTTCCTGGATCTGGTGCGCACGGATGGTCATGACCTTCAGGATGCATTGGAAACGGCATACGCGCAGGATGGGGATGAGGAGGTATGCATCATCTGCCGCAGCAACAAACGTGCGTTCGCGTACAGCCAGCAGGTAAGGGCGCGGATCCACGGGTTCGAGGAGGAACTGTGCTCCGGGGATCGATTGATGGTCGTGAAGAATGATTATTTCTGGGCGGGCCGCAATGGCAGGGCGGAACTCATCGCGAACGGGGAACAGATCCGGGTATCGCGCGTGCATGGCATCGAGGAGCGCTACGGCATGCGTTTCGCCGACCTTACGGTGCAGTGGTGGAACGGGATGGAGGATCGGGAGCTTGAGGTGAAGGTGTTCCTGGATGTGCTCGCGATCGATCCACCAGCACTACCGATGGCAAGGCTCGAACAACTTCGACAGGCCGTGATGCAGGTTGCCGGGGGCGGTACGAGGACCGCTATCAGGAAGCAGGTACGCGAGGATCCGTACGCGCAGGCACTACAGGTGAAGTATGCCTATGCGGTTACGGCCCACAAGGCACAGGGTGGACAGTGGCGCACCGTGTTCGTGGATCAGGGGTACATCACCGAGGAGATGATCGACGCGGGCTACGTGCGTTGGTTGTACACGGCCCTCACCAGGGCGAGCCACCGGGTCCACCTGTTGAATTTCCACCCGCGGTTCTGGGGGGAGCAGGAGTGATCAGGCCCCGAAGAACAGGATCCGGTCCATTGGCCGTGGTGTGGCCAGGCTGATCAGGTGGATGTTGTCCGTTCGCCAGGTACGCACATGGTATTCGGGGGCGGCCATGGCCTTGAACTCGGCATGGCGGATCGTGAGCGGATTCACCGCCTCATCCACCCGCAAGCTGCGCAGGTCGTCCATGATCCCCACACCACAGGCTTTCAGGATGGCTTCCTTGCGTGTCCACAGTTCAAGGAAGGTACACTTTTGGTCCTCGCTCCGGGCGATCGTCAGTTGTTCCTCCGGGGTGAAGTAATGCGCACCCACGGCATCATGGTCCACGCGCCGGTCCATCGTCTCCAGGTCCAGTCCCACTTCCACCGTGGCACATACGGCGAATGCCACGGCATCCTTCGTATCGCTCAGGTTGAAGTAGGGGCCACCCTCGGCGAGCGCTGGTTTGCCGAATCGCCCACGGACGGTGGCGATGGCTGCTGGTGGTGTTCCTGTGTAGTGGGAGAGAAGCTTACGCATCCATCCATGCCCGAGGAGGAAACGCTCGCGGTCCGCCTCGAACCGGAAGCGGTCGGCGCGGGCACGTTCCTCCGTGTTGATGTGCGCAAGGAAGGTCCCGGCCATAGGCCGCAGCTCATCGAGCGTGGCAACATGGATGTAGCAGGCGCCAGTGGTCAGTGATGGTGGTTCCGCCCGGATCACGTCCTGCCGGTCGGTCCGCCCACAATGGATGATCAGGGAGCGGCCCCCTTCCATCATTTCCTCGCCTTGGCGATCCCCTGTTCGGTCAATACCCCGTCCATGATCCGGGCCAGATCGGCAACAAGAGGTTCCTGGATGATGTTGTAATGGTCGCCTTCAATGGTCCGGAGGATCACATTGCCGCGCACATGTTTCCGCCAGCCCATGTCCGGTGTTCCTGGTGAACCAACAGCCTTGATCACGCACACATCCCCGTCGTATGGTTTTGCCCGGTAGGCAAGGGTGGCCTCGTCGTAGGTGTCGATGATGTTGAAATTACGCAGCTTGGTCGGCAGTGCCCGGCCCATGCCGTGGACCAGGCGTACCACCCGTCGCAGGACGAATTTCTTCACGCCCTCATAGAACCGGCGCTCATCCTTCATCACCTCCACGAAGGGCTCCGGCGCATAGCTGTCCAGCATGATCACCATCGGCACATCCTCACCCATTTCGCGCAGCTGGCGGGCCACCTCGTACGCGACCACACCGCCGAAGGAATAGCCGCAGATCCGGTATGGGCCATGTGGCAATACCTGGCGCAACTCGGCGATGTAATGTGCGGCGATCGTATTCACCGAGGTGTACAGGAGCGGTTGGCCATCTTCGCCTTGATGAACGGTCCCGTAGAACGGTTGATCGGGATGCAGGTACCGGGGCAGGTAGTGGTTGGCCTCATCGCCATGCACACAGAAAAGCGGGATCCGTTCCCCTTCGGTGCGGATCGGTGTCACATTGATCAGGTCCGGTACAGGTGACCCGGACACGCTGCCGCTCAGTTCCACCGCCAATTCCGCGATGGTCGGTGAGCGGAAGAGCAGGTTCAACCCGAACGTGCGCCCGAAACGTTGCTCGATCCGGGACAGCAACTGGATCCCGAGGATCGAATGACCGCCCAGGTCGAAGAAGTTCTCGTGGATCCCCACGTCCTCCACGCCGAGCACCTTGCCCCAGAGTTCTGCCAAGGCCCGTTCCACCTCGTTGCGCGGTGCCACGTACTCCACGGTCATCTGCATCGAGCGGATGTCCGGTGCGGGCAATTGCCGCTTGTCCACTTTGCCATTGGCGTTCAGTGGCAATTCGGGCAGCAGAACGTGGAACGCAGGTAGCATGTACGAAGGCAGGCGCTCCTCCAGGGAACGGCGCACGATCGCTGTCAGCGCCTCCGCCCTTTTCCGGTCCACATGGGGGTCGAAGTCGGAAGGGATGACGTAGGCCACGAGTTGATGGTCGCCAGGTCCGTCCTTACGTGCCACGACGATCCTGTCGCGTACACCGGGGATCGCACTGATGGCGTTCTCGATCTCACCGAGTTCCACACGGAACCCCCGGATCTTCACCTGCCCATCACCACGACCGATGAAGGCGATGGTTCCGTTCGTGTTCCATCGGACAATATCGCCGGTGCGGTAAAGCTTCGCGCCGCTCTTGCCACTGAAGGGGTCGTCAATGAAGCGCTCGGCGGTGAGGTCCGGCCGGTTCCAATAACCCAGTGCCACGCCGTCCCCACCCGTGTACAGTTCGCCTTTGCGCCCGATGGGCACAGGATTCCGTTGTTCATCGAGCACATGCACGGTGGTGTTGTTCAACGGCGAGCCGATGGGCACATTATCCGTGATGTCCGCTTCGCTGTTGATCCGGAAACAGGTGGTGAACGTCGTGTTCTCCGTGGGGCCGTAACCATTGATCAGCACATTCGGTCCGAGGACCTTCAATGCCTTCTTCACATGCGGTACACTGAGCACATCGCCGCCGGTGAGGATGTGTTTGAGCGGGCGGAGGCGTTCAAGCTGCTCATCGACCATCATGTTGAACAGGCCCACGGTGAACCAGACCGAGGTAACGCCATGCTTTTGGATCGTGTCGCAGATCTCGGGAAGTGTGGGTTTTTGCTGTGGCTGCAACACGAGCCGCCCGCCGTTGAGCAGCGCCCCCCAGATCTCCAACGTACTGGCGTCGAAGCTGATGTTCGAGAGCTGAAGGAAGCAGAGGTCGGGCCCGAAAGGCAGGAAGTTCTGCTCACGCACCAGGCGCACGATGGCGCGGTGTGGTACCACCACCCCCTTCGGTGTTCCGGTGCTGCCACTGGTGTACATGATGTATGCCGGTGCGTCTGGCGAGATGCGTGGCATGTTCGCATCACCTCCTCCCTCCACCTCGTCAAGGAGTACGACACGTGCATGATGCGACGGAAGTGTGGCGGAGAGATGGCGCTGGGTGAGCATCACCTTCACGTTCGTGTCCTGGAGCATGAAGGCAAGTCGGTCCGCAGGATAGGCCGGGTCGAATGGGACGAAGCAGCCGCCCGCCCGCAGGGTTGCGAGCATCGCCACGATCATGTCGATCCGCCGGTCCGTGCAAAGACCTACGGGTTCGCCGGGCCTCACGCCCATGTCCACCAGCGCGGTGCTCAATCCATGTACACGACGTTGCAATTCACGATAGTCGATCCGCTGGTCGAGCAGTTCGACCGCCGTCCGGTCCGGATGTTTCCTCGCGACATCATCGAAGATGCTGCCGATATCCGACTTCGGATAGGCCTTGGTGCGTCCGGCCCATTCCGGCCGGGGCATCTGCTGTTCACCGGTGATCGAAGCATCGCCGATGAGGTCAGCGATGGGAGCTGATGGCGCCTTGCTGATGCGCTCGACGAGCAGGATGAGTTGATCCATCCAGCTACGCACCGTGCGCTCATCGAACAGGTCGGTGTTGTAGCTCCACTCAAGGGTGAGGTGTCCTTCGTTACCCGTAGCGTTGAGGAAGAGCTCGAAGTTCTCGAAGGCCCGCGGGTTGCTGATGAATCGATGTTGAAGCCCATCGAAGGCCACGCCATCGTCCATGTTCATGTCGATGTTGAACACCACGGGGCAGAGCGGGATACGGCCGGGTTCACGCGGAATGCTCAGTTTCTGCAGCAGTGTTCCGAAGGTGTACTTCTGGTTGTCGAAGGCATCGAGCACACCGGTGCGCCGTGCCTTCAAATGCTCCAAGAAGGGTTGCTCCTCATCGATCCGGCTTCGTAGTGCGAGCAGGTTCACGCAATGCCCGACCAGGTGCTTCATGCCGAGGTCGCTTTGGCCTGCCGCAGGTAGGCCCACCACGATGTCGCTGTCACCGGTGAGTTTGTGAAGCAATACCTCGAAGGTGGTCATCAGGGTGGTGACGAAGCTTGCTCCGCTGCGCGTGGCCACTTCCTTCAGGCCGCGGACATGGGCTTGCGAAAGGACCAGGTCGATGCGGTTCCCCTTGTAGGTCTTCTGTCGGGGGCGCGGCCGGTCCGCCGGTAGATCGAGCCGGGGTACAGGGCCTTTGTATTGGTCGAGCCAGTAGCGCTCCACCAAGCCATGCTCGCTGCTCTTCGCGAAGTCGATGGTGGACAGGCTGTAGTCGCTGAAGGTTGAGGCTTCCGGTAGCGTTGCGGACCTCCCGCTCTTCGCCGCATTGTAGAACGCACTGATCTCGGCCATCATGATGCCGAGGCTCCAGCCGTCGCACACCACGTGGTGGCCGGTGAGCCGGAGCAGGTGCCGGTCATCTTCCATGCGGATCAGCCAGGCACGGAACAACGGACCCTTGCGCAGGTCAAAGGGCGTGCTCATGTCCTTTTTGGCGAGTCCGCTGTACTGGGCTTCCCGGTCGCTCACGCTGGACAGGTCAATGAACGGCAACTCGAAGTCCACCACATCCGCGATGATCATACGTGTGCCGCTCCCATTCAAGGTGGAGCGGAGCGCTTCATGGCGTGTGGTCAGGTCCCGCATCGCCTTTTCAAGAGCGGCACGGTCCAGCGATCCATTCAGTTCGAGCGAAACACTTTCGTTGTACGCACAACTCGCATCCTTGCCCATTTCAGAGGCGGTGAGCACTTCGCGCTGTGCCTCCGTGGTAGGGATGGTACGCTCGATGTTCGGTCCGACGAAGGGATCGAAATCAACGGGGATGAGTCTTGGTTCTTGGATGAATTTCTCCATGGCTCTCGCTCAGTTCTCTTCGGTTTCGACCAACAGGTATTTGCCACGCCGTTGCGGATCGGGCACGAACCAGGCCGCTTCGCCTTTCGGCGTGAGGCCCATTCGCGCTCCGGCAACCGGCGGTTCCATGGCGCTGATCACGCGTTCGCTCAGCTTGCGCACATGGCCACCAAGCACACTGTTGACATACGGTATCGGATACGTCCGCTCCGGCATGAAGCCGCTCTCACGAAGTTCCTTGCAGGTCTTCTCCACCGCAGCGATGATGTGCTCGATGTCGGCCGCCGTGTGCGCCGTGGTGATGAAGTGCGGGAAGTCCAGCACATGCACGCCATGGTAACGCATCAGCAGGAAGAAGAGCTCGGTATAATTGACGCTCTCGTCGTACTTCGTCTTGAAAGCGCTGCCGAAGTTCACCCAGCGGTAGGGGAGCTGGTACTTGTCGAAGAGACCGTTCACGCGCGCTACCATGCCCTCGGTAACGCTGTTCAGGCGCTCCTGCAAGGCAGGGCCTTCGTTCTTCATGTACACCAGCGATGCCTTCATGGCGGCCATCGTCAGTGGGTGGCGCACGAAGGTGCCGGCGAAGTAGGTCACGCCTGCGGGCGGAACGCTGTCGTCGCCGTATTGCCAATGGCCACCATCGAGCGCATCCATCCATTCGCTCTTGCCGATCATGGCGCCCACGGGCATGCCGCCGCCGATCACCTTGCCGTAGGTGCCGATGTCGGCCTGGATGCCGAACAGGCCTTGCGTTCCGTTCTGGTGCGTGCGGAAGCCGGTGATCACCTCATCGAAGATCAGGGCTGTGCCGTGTTCCTTGGTGATGCGGCGCAATTCGCGGAGGAAGTCCACCGGACGGAACTCCATGCGGCGGCTCTGCACCGGTTCCACCAGGATCGCGGCGGCCTCGTGGCAGCGCTGCTTGATGATCTCCAGGCTCTCGGGCGTGCCGTAGTCGAGCACCAGCATGTTCTGCACGGCCTCGGGCATGATGCCGGGCGCACCGGGATAGCTCTTCTTGCTCTTGCTGCCCCGGATGATCACCTCGTCGTTGATGCCGTGGTAGCTGCCGCTGAAGGAGATGATCAGGCTGCGACCGGACACCGTGCGGGCCATGCGCATGGCGCCAAGCACCGCTTCGGAACCCGTGTTGCAGACGGCCGCGCGTTCGGCCCCTGTCAGTTCGCAAAGCAGCTTCGATACTTCCGCAGCGAGCGGGTGCATTGGCCCGATCTCCACGCTGGTGTCCACTTGCTTGTGAACAGCCTCCTTGATGAAGTCGGGCATGTAGCCGAACATCGAGGAGCCGAAACCGCTGAGGATGTCCACGTACTCGTTGCCGTCGATGTCCCACAGGTGGCAGCCCGTGCTCTTGTCCACCACCACTTGGTAGATCAGCTCCTTGGTCTGCGGCTTGAAACCGGTGACCACGCGCGGATCGGCCATGGGCTTGCGGTTCTCCTGGGTGAAGGCCTTGCTCTTGGCGGTCTTCGCCGTGTAACGTTGCACGAAGGCATCGAACCACGCACGCTGCTGCGGCGTGAAGTCGTCCACTTTCTCCTTGCTGATGCGGGCCTGGGCACCGAAGGCTTTCTTCAGTTCGGGAGCGTCTTCAAGGGCATTCACAGCAGGGGCAGCTATTGAGGCTGTTGAACTGCTTGCTGCACCTGCGCCTGCCCCTGCATTCGACCAGTGCGGCAGGATATGATCCGCCAGCTTATCGAGATTCGGCAATTCCTCGTTCAATTGACGGAACGAGATCTTCACGCCGAACTTCTTACTCAACGAGGTGGCCACCTGCGTAAGGAAAAGCGAGTCGAGACCCATTTCGAGGAAGGTCTCCTCGTTGCTGGCTTCGGCCAATTCCAGGCCAGAACTTTCTTCCAGCAGGTGCTTGATCTGCGCGATCAGCGATTCCTTGGGCGTGAGGTTCGCATCGCCGCTGTTCGGTACGGGCGCTTCGATCGTGGTGCTTGCCACGGCGCGACCACCATCCGCCACCATCGCCACGGGGTCCACCCAATGGCGGATGCGTTCGAAGGCGTAGGTCGGCATCGAGATGCGACACCGCTCTTCACCCTCGTAGAACTTCTTCCAGTCGATCAGCACCCCGCTCTGCCACAGGCCGCCCACGGCTTTCAGCAATTGCGTTAGCTCATTGCCGTTGCCAGCGGAATCGCCCAGCGAAGGCACGGCCGCTTGTTTCTTGTTGTCGCTGCTCTGCTGCCGAGCGAGCGTGGTGGCTGTGGTACGCGGGCCCACTTCCAGCATCACCCGCGAGCCCGCCAAAGCATTTGCGTCGGCGGGGTCGGCATCGCTCCAGGCGAACTTCACGGCTTGCGCGAAGCGCACGGTGGCGCGCAGGTGATCGCTCCAGTACTTCGGTGAAGTGGCCTCGTCGTCCTTCAGCCACGCCGCCGTAACCGTGCTCACGATGGGGATGCGTGGTGCGCTGAGCTTCACGCTTTCCACCACCTTCTTGTACGGCGCCACCATGGCGTCCATCATCGGGCTGTGGAAGGCGTGGCTGGTCACCAGCAGTTTGCAGGTGATGCCGTCCTTCTCCAGTTCCGTTTGCAACTTGGCGATCGCCTCATGCGGACCGCTGGCCACGCACAGTTGCGGACCGTTGTTCGCCGCGATGCTGCAACCACTGGGAAGTTTCTTGGCCACATCCTCTTCCGCCGCGCGCACGCTGAGCATGCTGCCACCGGGCAGTTCCTGCATCATGCGGCCCCGGTTGGCCACCAGCTTCACGGCATCCTCCAGCGAGAACACACCGGCCAGGCAGGCTGCGGCGAACTCACCGATGCTGTGGCCCATCATCGCATCCGGGGTGATGCCCCAGTGCATCCACAGCTTCGCAAGGCTGTAATGCATGGTGAACAGCGACGCCTGCGTGTAGATGGTCTGCTTCAGTTGCTCGGCGGCCTTTTCCTCTTCTCCGGCGTTCGGGAAGATGATGGCCTTGAGGTCCGTGCCGAACTCCTTGCTGAAGTGCTCGCAGCACCGATCGAAATGTTGTTTGAAGACCGGCTCGCTGGCACAGAGGTCACGGCCCATGTTCACATACTGCGAGCCTTGGCCGGGGAACATGAACACCACGCCCGGCGCGGCCTCGTGCAGTTCGCGCGTGGCGATCAGGTTGACGTCCTTGTTGGCGATGGCCTCGATCACTTCGCCAGGGCTGCCGCCCACGATCAGGCGGCGATGCTTGAAATGCCGACGACCGAACTGCAGCGTGTAGGCCGCATCAGCAAGCGATGCTTCTGGATGCGCTTCGAGCCATGCGCGGAGGTTCTCCGTCATGGCATCGAGGCTGGTCTTGGTCTTCGCACTCAGCATCAGCAATTGTTTGCTGCGTGATGCGCTGGAAGCCGCCATCACCGGAGGCTCTGCCATGATCACGTGCGCATTGGTGCCGCCCACGCCGAAGCTGCTCACGCCTGCCATGCGTGGCGTACCAGTGCGAGGCCAGGCTGTATTGTCCTGCGCCACGCTGAAGGGCGAATTCGCAAAGTCGATCGCGGGGTTTGGCGTCTCGAAACCGATGCTCGCGGGGATCTTTTCCTGTTGAAGGGCTAAAGCGGTCTTTATCACGCCAGCCGCACCGGCGGCAGCCGTCAGGTGACCGATGTTCGATTTGATGGAGCCGATCGAACAGTGCTGACCATCCTTCTTTCCGCCGAAGGCTAATGTCAACGCCTCCACCTCAATGGGATCACCGAGCGGCGTGGCCGTGCCATGCGCTTCCACGTAGGTGATCTGCTCGGGTGAAACACCCGCATCGGCCTGGGCCATGGCGATCACCTCGGCCTGGCCGCGCACGCTGGGTGCGGTGAAGCTGGCCTTGTCACTGCCGTCGTTGTTCAGCGCGGCGCCTTTGATCGTGGCGTAGATGTGGTCCCTGTCGCGGACCGCGTCATCGAGACGCTTCAGGACGAGGATGCCCACACCATCGCTGAACGATGTGCCCTTGCCCTGTGCATCGAAGGTGCGCGTACTGCCGTCGGGGCTGTACATGCCGCCTTCGTTGTACACGATGCCGCTGTTGATCGGTGCGGTGATGGCGATGCCACCGGCCAGTGCCATGTCGCATTCGCCGTCGCGCAACGCCTTGAAGGCTTGTGCGATCGCCACCAGCGAAGTGCTGCACGCCGTGTGGATGCTCAACGCAGGACCGCGGAGGTCGAACTCGAACGCGAGGCGCGTGGCGATATAGTCCTTCTCGTTGGCCGTCATCACCGCGAAGTCGCCCACTTGCTCGATCAGCTCGGGGTGGCCGATCACGTTGCGCGTGAAGTAGGTGTTGTTGCCCATGCCGGCGTACACACCGATGAGCCCGGCGAATTGTGCGGGATCGTACGCGGCATCCTCCAGTGCGGCCCAGGCCGTTTCCAGGAACACGCGTTGCTGCGGATCCATCAGTGCGGCCACCTTGGGGTTCACGCCGAAGAAGCCGTGGTCGAACTTGTCCGCATCGGCGATCACGCCGCGCGCCTTCACGTAGTCGGGATCGTTGCGCAGCTCAGCAGGCACGCTCGGGTCGATCTCCTCGGCGGTCCAGGTGCTTATGCTGTTCTTCTTGGCCAGCAGGTTCCGCCACAACTCCTCCACGTTCGCGGCACCGGGGAAACGGCCGCTCATGCCGATGATGGCGATATCCCGCTGGGGCGATACATGTTTTGCCCCGACGCGGGCCTTCGCCATCTCGGCAGGGGACGCGGCGCTCGCATCTCCCTCCAGGAACGCCGCGCACGCCCTGATCGTGGGATGCTGGTACAATTTCACGATCGGCAGTTTCAGGCCATGGCCTTCCAACTGGGCCACGCATTGGATGCTTAGCAAGGAGTTGCCGCCGAGGTCGAAGAAGTTGTCGTCGATGCCCGCGCGGTCGATGCCCAGCAGATCGGCCCACACGTGGGCGAGCGTCTTCTGTACGGTGCTCTGCGGCGCAGCGAAGGCCACGTCCAGTTCGGGTCGTTTCACATCGGGGGCGGGCAATGCCTTGCGATCGATCTTGCCGCTGGGTGTGCGGGGCAGTTCCTTCACGGCCACGAAGGCCGAAGGCTGCATGTAGTCGGGCAGGAGGGAGGCGAGGTGCTTGCGCAGTTCGTTCGTGCTGAGCTCGTGCTTCGCGACGTAATAACCGATCAGGCGCTTCAGTCCCGGACGGTCCTCGCGGACGTTGGCCACGGCCTGTTCCACAGCGGGGTGCTTCTCCATGGCCACTTCCACTTCGCCGAGTTCGATGCGGTAGCCGCGCACCTTCACCTGGCCATCGATACGGCCCTTGTAGTCGATCTCGCCGTTGGGCAGTTCCGCCGCGCGGTCGCCCGTCTTGTACATGCGACCGCCGGAAACGAAAGGATCCGCGAGGAAACGCTCGGCCGTGAGGTCATCTCGACCGATGTAGCCTTTCGCCACGCAAGCGCCGCCGAGGTAGAGTTCACCTTCTTCCCCCTTCTTCACAGGCTTCATCTGCTCATCGAGCACGTACAGATTCACGTTGTCGATGGCCTTGCCGATGTTGGGCAGGGCGGGCCAGGTGGACGGGTCGCCTTTCAGTTCCAGTTCGCTCACCACATGGCCTTCGGTGGGGCCGTACTGGTTGCAGAAGCGGCAGCCGGGCAGTTGTTTGAAGAGGTTGATGATCGCCGGGGTGATCTTCAACTGCTCACCACTGGTGAAGACCTCTTTCAATGAAGAAGGCACTTCGCCGGTGCGTTCCACCGCTTCCGCCAGGTATTGCAGCGCCACGAAGGGCACGATGATGCGGTTGATCTTCTCGGCGATGATCTTGCGCAGCAGTTGCGTGCTGTTCAGGCGGTCCTCATCGGTGATCAACACCAATGTGCCGCCTTGGGCGAACGTGGCGAAGATCTCCTGGAAGCTCACGTCGAAGCTGATGGGCGCGAACTGCAGGGTGCGGTCGCCTTCCTTCAGCACCGAGGTGCGCAACTGCCATTGGATCAGGTTGGTGAGCGGCGCATGGTGCATGGCCACGCCCTTGGGGCGGCCAGTGCTGCCGCTGGTGAAGAGCACGTAGAGCAGGTCGTCCGTCGTGGCGGGGCAGGGGCCTTCGAAGCGCGGTCCGTTCTCCAGGTCGATGTCCTCGATCAGGAGCACCTTGGCCTTGGTGCCGTTGAACAGGTGCCGGTGCGCCTTGCTGGTGATCACCACTGGCGGCTTGGCGTCCTCCAACATGCCGGCGATGCGCTCGGCGGGGTAGGTGGGGTCGATGGGCACATAAGCGGCACCGGCCTGCACGATGCCGAGCACGGCGATGATGAGCTCGGGAGTGCGATCAAGGCAGAGGGCGACGGTCCGATCAGGACCGGCGCCAGTGCCGGTCAGCAGCATGGCTAAACGCCGCGCCGACCGGTCCAGAACTTCAAATGTGCGCTGATCGGAGCCGTTTGAAAGAGCGATCGCCTGAGGGTCCAGTTGTAGACCTTTGTCGAATAGTTCGTGAATAGACTGGATGCGTTGGTCGCTGCTCATGTGCGTTGCGGTGGTCATTCGGCCGTCGGGCCTTACGGGTTGGATCGCCGACCCAAAAGGTAGTGGGGCCCTTGGGACTGCTTGTTGAAACGACGATATTCTACGTCAGAACGGCGAAAAAGGTTGTTCAACGGGGTATTAGAGGCGGTCAATGGCGACCTGCTGGCCGCCTGCAAAGGTATTTTCATTCGTCGAAGCAATGTGTCATTTCGTCGAACGGATGTGGCTTATTTCTCCACAATTCGTACCCGTAGCTGTTCATTGCCCGGAACGGGTACTGCCCGTCAGCGTTCGTGCATCGGAGTGATACGGCTTTCGTGGCCGTTGGGTAGTCCATTTCCCCTTCGTGTCGGCCGACCGCAGATGATCGTGCGGTGCCTGTCGGTCCGGATCATGCGGTGGTGCGATCGATGTCCACTCGGTCATGTTCGCCGAATAGGACCCAAGGGGGTTAACGGGCACGCAATGGTGGACGAAGGCACCTGAGGGACCGCGATCGATCCGGGGCCAGATCCCAGGCCGATGACGCTGGTCGACGAATGAGCGCACTGATGGAGCGAAAGCTCCTACAGGTCGATCGCGGGAGGTCGGCCTGTAACCCGCAGGGAAGGGATCACGCTACAAGGGGCGGCTTGTACACCACCCCGATCTTGTTTCATGCGCTGCCTTGCATGTGAACGTGCAGAGAAGAGGATGGTGGATCGGCCGGTCAACCAACTTCTGTCATGCCGATGATCCGTTCCATCCTGCTCGCGTTCGCGATCCTATTGACCGTTGGGGTCAATGCCCAAACTGTTTCAGAACGTGCTGCTGTACGGCTTACTGCGACTGTTCAACCGGGGACTCCGAGCATCACCCTTTCCTGGGTGCCGATCAGCAGTACCACTTCGTTCACCATATACCGGAAGCTGAAAACGGCCACGAGTTGGGGTTCGGCCGTAGCGAACCCATCCTCAAGTTCGACTGCATGGACGGATAATAGTGTTGCCGTGGGAGTGAGTTATGAATACCGCGTGGTGCGCGTTTCAGGTGGTGTCACTGGCAATGGATACATCAACACGGGGATCAACGTGGACCCCATCGATCAGCGCGGCACCATGGTCCTGGTGGTGGACAATACCCTGGCAGGGCCACTTGCCACGGAGATCAACCAGCTGATCCTCGATCTTCGTGGAGACGGGTGGAAGGTCCTGCGTTCCGATGTATCGAGGACGGCATCGGTCACCAGTGTGAAGGCGATCATCCAGGGTCACTACAACAGTGATCCAACGAATGTGAAGGCCTTGTACCTGCTGGGCCATGTACCGGTCCCCTATTCCGGGAATGTCTACCCCGATGGACACGACGATGCCCGGGGGGCGCGTCCGACCGATGGCTACTATGCGGATATGGATGGGACGTGGACGGATAACTCGGTGAACGTGACCGTTTCGAGTCATCAGCGTACCTGGAATACACCAGGCGATGGAAAGTTCGACCAGAGCGACTTCCCCTCCTCCCTGGAACTTCAAGTTGGTCGTGTGGACATGTACGACATGCCCGCATTCGGGACCACGGAAGTGCAGTTGATGCGCAATTACCTCAATAAGGCACACGGGTATAAGACGAAGAGCTGGGAGGCGAACCCGCGTGGGATCGTGATCGATAACCTTCAATGGCTGGGGAATCCGGTGGCAGCAAGCGGGATGCGTATGGCACCGCTCACTGGCAATAGCGATCTCTTCGTCAACCCGGCATTCGGTTCGTTCGGTAGTTATGTCAATGGTCAGAGCTTCCTGTGGACGTACCACTGCGGTGGAGGTCTTCAAGCGGTGGACAATGGTGTGGTGACGTATAATGGCACCGACGGTGGTACCACCACCCAGGAGCTTGCTTCATCGGTGACGATGGGTGGTGTGTTCAACATGGCGCTTGGTAGCTTCTTCCTCGATTGGGACAGCCGGAACAATTTCCTGCGGGCGATCATCGCGCGTGGTGATGGCCTGACCAACTGTTGGGCCGGGATCCCAGCATGGTATTTCCACCACATGGGGATGGGTGAGAACATTGGTTACAGTGTGCGTCAGACCATGAATAATACGGGCCTGTACACACCCCTCACGGAAGGATGGCAATCCACCATCGGGCGTACCCATCTGGGTCTGATGGGCGACCCGTCGTTGCGGATGAAGAGCGTCTCTCCACCATCCAATCTTGTGATCACGAATAGTGGCGGCCATCCATCGTTCACATGGACGGCTTCGGCCGAGAGCGTTTCTGGCTATCACCTGTATCAGTTCGGCAGCAACGGATCGATCACACGCATCACCGCCAGCCCGGTGGTGGGCACCAGTCACGTGGATCCGGCGATCCCGTTCGTGGCGGGTCAAGACTACATGGTGCGTGCAGTGAAGCTCGAGACCAATGTGAGCGGCAGTTACAAGAACCTATCCCTGGGGGCGATCGGCACGTCAACGGGTGCGGCAGCACCGGATTGCCTCGGCGTAATAGGTGGAACAGCTACGGTCGGATCGAGCTGTAACGACAACAACCCATGCACCTCGAACGACGTGTACAACGCCAGTTGTCAGTGTGTAGGGACAACGATCGGTGATAACGACGGTGATGGCATCTGTAACACGCAGGACAGCTGCCCGAACGTAGCGGGCCAGATCGGCTCCTCCTGCAACGACGGCGACCCCTGCACGACCAACGATGTGCTGAACGCCAACTGCCAATGTGCGGGCACTCCTTCGCCGGATAGCGATGGTGATGGCATCTGTAACACGCAGGACAACTGTCCGAACG
>Ga0209573_1000232_pt1 | contig 137478 bp, 108 predicted proteins | sample TNRBio252014_DNA_FD_185870 | JGI IMG/M metagenome (GOLD analysis project Ga0209573, IMG submission 185870) | Wastewater treatment Type I Accumulibacter community from EBPR Bioreactor in Madison, WI, USA - TNR Reactor_6/25/2014_ DNA (SPAdes)... | ecosystem: Engineered > Bioreactor > EBPR >...
GATAAGGACGCCCAGCGCGCGCAGCGGCTCAGTCCAACAGCAGTGTATCCGACCAGCAGGCGGATCACCCCTCCTCAGCAACATCAGCCTTGCCTCCGCCTCCTGCTCGGATACACTGCTTCACGTTGGGCCAAGAAAACGTGCATCCCGTATATCGCATGACACTGAGGGACGACATCACAACAGCGTTGGCAACAGCCCCAGAGACTGACTTTCATTTTGTCAGGCGCCACAGCTTTCAGGACATCCTCGACCGCATTGCGGAGCGATTCTTGAAGGAGGGCAGACGGGACCTGCGCTATGTTTGGCTGTGGGAGCGCTTCCGTAACGAACTCACGTCGTCGCATCCAGATGATGCAGTCTCGGCGCTAGAGTCACAGCTACAGCCAGATGAACGCTATTGGTTTCTCGCCAGTGACGAGCACGGCAAGTATTGGGTCGCTGACGCCACTGGTGCCGGCATCTTGACCACATTGCGGGAGATGTATTGTTTCGAGTATTATGTGGTGAATCGCCACATGACTTGGCTCATCTGCGAGAACCACCACTGCGTCCTTATTGAGGCTTCGGCAGCCACTCCAACTGCATGAAGACCACCACTCAACTACCACCAAGGCCGAAGACGCTCCATCCAACGGCGGGCAACGTCCCTCTTTGAATTCGGGCTTCTATCCCCGCCGTGGATGAGCTAGACGTTGGGCCAAAAATATGAAGACTCTTATCACATTCATTCTGAGCGCAGCGTTAGCGATTGGTGGAGAGAAGCCGACCGTGGAAGTCTATTCGATCCGCAAATACGACTCGAAGGCAAATGTGCCGGAACTTCCCGAAGTGATCCTTGAGATCGCGAACCCTACCAACAAGACCTTCTACGTTGATGGGACTTCGATAGAGAGCCCCCTCCATCACGTTGAAGCGTTGAGAGAGAATCGCTGGCTAAGGATTCCGGAGTTCCTTTGCGGAACCGGATCTTCGATGCGCCCGCTTAAGCCCGGTGCAAAGATGCTTGTGACTGTTTGGTTTCCTTGGGAGGAGTCGGCTGCCCGCTTCCGATTTTTCTTTTTCACATCAGCCGATAGAGACGAAGCTGATGTTGTCACCGTGCGAAGCAGGGGGATTGAGAAGAAGGAGTTGGGCGACCTTTATGGGACGACGGGCGAGTTGACCTCCGATGCAAAGTTGGAGAAACCAGTCTCGGACGAGGAGATGAACAAGCCTCGTCCGAAGTCTAAAGTTCCAGAGGACCCCTTCGCCAAATAATCCAAGCCCAACACGGCGTCGCTCTCAACACCTGCCCCGCCGCGAGTTCAATCCGCCATGATCATTCAACCTCCAACCAACAGTCGAAGCCTCGCCCTCGGGCAGGTGTGAGAGGACTTCGTCGTTCTCCAAGATAATGAAGATTTCATTCACGCTTCTCATCATCGTTGTTTTCGGCCTGCAAGGCTCCTTGCACGCGGAGAATTCATTGATGCAAGTGTATCAGCCAACAAGCCTTCTAGGAACAGAGATGGACGGAGATCCGCTGAACACAGGAGAGAGCATTGCCGCGACTATCGTTTCGCGTCCCGTTCTTGTTGGAGGCGCATTTCCTGAGTCTCCCGTTCACGCGATTTCATTACCCCACCGAATCGCTGGTGCGGGCAAGAACTTTCCAGAAGAGAGCAACCTTATCGTTCTGGTTGGTGGCAAAATTCATGCCGAGCATGGGGACAAGGAGCACCGAATCATTGCGGATTTTTCCACTGCTGAGGTGTCAGAGAACCTCGGTGTGTCGCTCATCCAAGTGATGAAGATCACAGCATTGTGTTTGCACAAGACCCTCGGAACGGAGCATGAGAGGCCAATCAAGATTACTTGGCTAGTTCCTGAAGGCATGTCGCTGGCTGATGCGAAGCTTCCAGCCGAAATCAAATAAGACCGGAGAACAAGCCGCGCCATCACAACCACTACCAGCCGCCTTGTTTCGATGATTTCCCCTGACTACAGCCCCAACCCCGCGATCAACGCTCGCCGCCGCTGGTAGTGGTGCATGCGCTCATCGTTCGCCCAACCCAACACATCACCCATCATGGCTTGCAGAGGAGTTCACTTCGCCATCACCAACGACGACCTGAGCGCACTTCGCGGTGCCGAGGGCGATGAGGCCGTTATGGAGGTGATCGAGGCCATCGAGGAGCGATGGGAGAAGGATGCCGGTTTGATTTGTGAGACTGACAAGGCTTGGGATGCCATTCACCGCTGTCTCTCCGACGGCAGTCTGACATTCGAGGGAGGCACTGACCCGCTGAGGCTGTGCATTCTTGGAGGCGAGCAGCTTTACGAGGGTGATGATTACATTGTGGCACTGGTTACCCACGACAGACTCAGACCACTTGCGGACGCTCTGGCATCAGTCACCCCACAGTTTATTGCGGAGAGGTATTGGGCCATACCGGACGATTACCAGCAGCCGAAGAGTGATGAGGATTGCCAGTATACTTGGGATTGGTTCTCTGATTTGCCCACCTTCTTTGACCGAGCAGAGAAGGCTGGCCGACACGTCATCTTTTCCGTAGATCAGTGATCCCCTATGACCAGAACCCACGATCGACCAAGGGCGAACCTCCAAGTTAGCATTGAGACGCGGCGCTAGAGGTGTGGGTTGGTGGGTGGCGTGACCGCCGTGGCCTCGATGCGGTATTGGCAGGCGTGGTCTATGCTCTTCATGCGGCTTGGTTTTGTGGTGGCTGTCCGGTTTTTTTATGGCAAAAAGATGGGTGGCAAAAATATGAAGCCATCGTGTCGGGACGCTGCTTTCTTGGCCGTGATGACGCAAAGGCCGGACGTCCCTATGGCCGAATTTCCACGCCACCGGTCTTACCCAGGTGAGGTAAGATTCCTGAGTGCGAGCGCGCAGGGATTTGAGTTGAATGAAGCGGATGAATGAGGACAATGGGTCCGGATTTGATTTCATAGGGCTCCAGGATCGTCTGCCTGCGGCTACAATGAACTCTCCGGGTGGGGTTCAGCTTCGGCTGGGCCCCACGCAGCTACCTACCGCGATCCTCAACCACCTCGCCATGTCGCCAACACCCCGCGCCCAGAGCTTCGATCAGGCCCGCGTAGCGGCTTCGTTCAACAAGACGCTACATCCAACGGCGGGTAACGCTCCTGTTTGAATTCGGGCTTCCATCCCCGCCGTGGATGGCCTATACGTTCGGCCAATCAACAAGAGTGCAACGCCAATGGCTCACATTCGGAAATTTCAGGCATTGGGTGTAGCCTCACTGTTGGTGACCTCACTGTTACTGTGGCTTGGATTTCGAGATGCGGACCAGAGCAGCCAGCATGTCGGAGTCGATCCTGGGGCCGCCTTCCAACGGTTCTCGCAGACCAGACAACCAGGCATTACCAAAGCCGAACTTCGAGACCATGTGGGGGGCCACTTCATGAAGGACGGTGTGGTGATGCTTCCAGTGATCGTTTCGCTCGCCGACCCAAATATGCACTACCACATTCCTGGTTACGGAGTCATTTGCTACGAGTTCGACAGTTCAGATCACCTATTGTCATGGCGCAGATGGCCTACCGGCGAGGACGGATCCCACACCTATTCGAACGGCGGGCTAGGCTCATCATTCACTGCCACGTACTAAACTACCTATGAATCTCGCCCGAGACAACATCAGCCCAAACAACAGGAACACTTTCAACTTTGAAGTGCGACAACGCGTCGTGAGTCATAGGCCTCGTTTGGGGGCTTGTAGCCGAGTCGTTCGCCATTGAAACTAAGTCCATTGGCATGAGCGACTTCGCCTTCACACACCATTACAGATGGATCGGGAACTACGTCGTCTCCATCGTCTTCATCACAGTGCTGTTCGCATTCGCCGCACAAAAGAACCGGCCAGCTTGGCTGACTGGCGCAGCACTTCTCGTTGCGGTGTTCACGGTTCTGTTTATTTCAGCGGCTGTGATGGAACATTTGTCTCCAGTGACGACGGTCGGTTGGGGGCCTCGATTCACATGCCCTTTATTGCTCACTTGGTTTTCAGCGATGCCCATTCAAGAAGTCTGCAATTTTGTTTTGGGAGAGGACAACGTTTTTGAAGAACACTTCATGATTCCCACGGCACTCCTCATGTGGGCTATCGTGGGGGCGGCACTGGGATACCTGAAAGCAAAGATTGTATCCGGGACACTGAAAATAAATCCATGAAGAACCACCACCTCAACTGCCTTGGAGCGGCCGAACCATGGTCGGAAAGGGCAGGGGATGTGGCTTGGTGCTGCGACGGAACGATTTGGTCAGTCGTGTTTCTTGGGGGTGTCCTGAAACTTGTTTTGGCTTGGCGGTCCTGTTTGATAATGGCAACCAGTGCCTGCGATTTCGTTTGGCAAACCCATTGGGTGGAATTTCTGAGCCGTGCCAATGGGCGTCGGTTGAAATGTTCGACCTGGGAAGATTGGCGGACTTCGGTCTGGCTGTGATGTGAAAGTTTGACGGCAAAACCGGCAGGGGGTCACTGGGAGGCTCACAGTCCAAGGAGTTGCGGCTTCGTTTAGGTTTCGGGCGTTCACGGCCGTTGGGGATCTGTCCGGAAGCAGCCAGCCAGAAAGACGATACTCTATTTTATATTACATACATTGTGTGAAGTTATGAATTGGCCCGTTTTAGTTCGGGTTTCTTGATCATTTGGGCGCGCTTAGAGACTTGCTGGCCGCAGCTCAATCACCTGATCATGCACAACGGCACTGAGCTGACCCCCAGTTGTAGGGCCTGCCGGAACACTTGCGCCATTGGCGTCGTGTTCCGCTAGAATCGGCTGCTCCAGACTTTGGCCCGTCGTTCGCCAAATCAGACCGCGGAATTCCCCGCCTAGCTGGCTTTTGGGCTTTTCGATCCGATTTCCTCGCCGTTTCCGCTTTTGCGCATCATTGGTCGGATTGCATGCCGTGGGAGTTGAAAACCAGACTTCGGCGGATCCAGCAGACGCGGCCTGAGGTGCGTTCGAAATCGTACAACCGATTCTCAGCGCCATTTCTCCGCCTTTCATCACAGCAAAAGATCCTGAAGATCCGAATCCGTCAGGCCTGCCATGAGCGGAGTGTTCTCGTCCAGTGTGGCTTCGACCAAACCTCGTTTGCTGGCTTGGAGGCTCAAAATGCGCTCTTCGACCGTTCCCTTCATAATTAGGCGGCTGGCGGTAACGACGCGCTGTTGTCCGATTCGGTGAGCGCGATCGATGGCTTGGGACTCCACCGCCGGGTTCCACCATGGATCGAGTAGCAGGACGTGGTCTGCCGCAGTCAGATTGAGACCGTAGCCCCCGGCCTTGAGACTGATGAGGAAAACGGACTTTTTCGGGTCGCTCTGGAACAGATTCACCTGGGCGGCGCGGTCCTGAGTGCCTCCATCTAGGTAGCAATAGTCAATATTTAAGGCATCTAAATATTTACTCCCCAAGCGTAAAAACTGGACGAATTGACTGAAAATCAGCGCTTTCCCGCCGCTTTCCTGAATCTCCTGAAGACGCTCGCCCAGGACCGACCACTTTCCAGACAGCTCATCTTCTCCCAATCCGGCCAAACTCGACTTTTCCGCCCCGGTGAGGCGTAGATCGCAGCAGACCTGACGCAATCTCAATAGGACCGTGAACATCGTCATCCGAGCGCCGTTCTGCCCGGAGCGCTTCTGGCTGGCGCGAATCTCCTCCCGGCCCTCCTCCAGAACTCGGCGGTAAACCTCCCCCTGCCCTGGCGACATCTCGCACCACAAGACTTGCTCAATCTTTTCCGGCAAGTCTTTGAGGACCTCGCGCTTGGTTCGGCGGAGGAAGAATGGGCGGACAAGGCGCTTAAGTCGATTGGCCGCATCCTGACTGGCTGGGGTTCCGAGCCCCGAATTGATCGGTTGCTCAAATCTCTCTTTAAACTGCGACTGAGTTCCGAGGTAGCCCGGCACTGCAAAGTTGAAAATCGACCACAAATCTCGGACGCCGTTTTCCACCGGGGTGCCGGTGAGCGCCAGTCTGAACTTCGCCCGGAGCGAGCAAACGGCTTTGGAAACCTCAGTCTCGGGATTCCGAATGAAACTGGCTTCATCGAGCGCCGTGACTCGGAATTGGAGCTTTTGATAGGCGGCCAAATCCCTGATAATCAACGGATACGAAGTGATTATTACGCATCCAGCGGGAATACTTGCCAGGGCGCTTTTCCGGTCTGATCCAGACACAACGACCACCGGAAGCTCGGGGGCGAACTTGGCAAATTCCGCCGCCCAGTTCCCCAGGAGCGACTTCGGACAAAGCACCAGGCATGGCAAATCGCGCTCAGTTGGGTCCGATCCTGAGTAGAGGGCTCGAATCAGGGCGATGGTCTGGATCGTCTTACCGAGCCCCATGTCGTCGCCCAGCACGGCACCGGCGTGACTCAGAGCGTGACGGTGGAGCCAAGTGACGCCAAGCATCTGATAGGGGCGGAGCACATCCCGCAGATCAGCGATTTTTGACGCTACCGAAGAGACCTCTGCACCCTGCAAATCTGAAAAATCAGCTGCCTTTTCACGCAATTCTGGGGAAAAGTAAAAAGCATGCTCTGGCCGGATTTTGGCACCAGTCGGCGTGAGTTCCAGGGGCACATCGCGGAAGGATTCTTCCAACTCTTCGCAGGCGCCACTGTCCAGAGCGTACTTTTTGCCGTTGGGGCCTGCCACCGACTTCTGACCCGAGCGGATCATTCGCAGGATCTCATTGCGACCAATCTTGAATCCATCGGGTGCCTGGTAGCTGAACTCCATGGTCAACCACTGTCGCGACTGCCCACCGCTGTTTGACTGACCCACATCCGCTGCCGGAGTGTGTAAAACTGGCGCAATTCTGAGGATTCCCCGAGTGGCGGCCCGCCAGCGCTCTGTCTCCACGACGGTGCCCCACTCGGCTAGGCGACGGCGATTCGACCCGAGGAACTCCCAGACGTTCGCTGCCCCTTTGAGCACCCATTTCCCCTGCTCTTCTGCAAACGAAATCCCGCGAAGTCGCTCTAAAATCGTCGATTCTCGATCTATGTTCCTTGCGTAAAAACTACCCATTGAGTCCTTATCCCTCAATGGAAATGGGTCTTTATCTTGGGCCGAGAATACTGTTCCACGGGAGGTCGGCCAGCGATGACCATTCCAGGTCGCCCAGACGCCGATCTTTGCCTCTTGGAGGCTGCCATCCAGTTCGAATTCAAACTCGCACGGCACGGGCAGGACGTGGAATCGTGCCAAAATGTCGCCTTCCAGGGTGAGCTGGCAAAGGCTGCCGAGCTCGTTTGAGTGGACAGCGAACCAAAGCATCGGCCGCTCCAGGGTCGAACCATGGGCGGCATCGAGCTCGCGCAGGAGGGTGGCAATGGGAGCCGAGGGCGTTTCTGCAAAGAAAAGGGCTCCCGAACCGCCTGCAAACCACCAGTGGCCGGAAGAGTCCCGCCCAGGACTCAAGGCGAACTGAAGCTTGGGATCGGCGAACCGAAACTGGACCGTCTCGCTATCGCCGCTGGCAATGATCGGTATCCGAGCGCCCTCGGTGACGACCTGGACGGGTCGATGCTGACCCGCAGGGGGGCGACCCATAAAGATTCTCGGGTGATCGGCGATGATCTTGAGGAACTCAGGAAGGTCATTCCCGCCCAGGGAGAGAGGGGCCGATTGAGGGGGAATCCGCTGACTGGCCAGCCAGCCTGCGAGCTGGGAGACCTCTCTGCCACCGGGCTCCGCCTTCAGAAAGACATTCCAGCGGTCCCCTGCCCTCGCCCCTGCCTGCAAATCGGGGAGAAAGACACTGAGCGTAGCCGGCACCTCTTTTTCCGCGATTGCCCGAGACATGGCTGGGGCGGTGGGAGCAGGAGTGGATTTGGCGGTGACCGGGGTGGGAGAAGTTTGCAGGGCCGCGATCCCGACGGCGAGTGAGTGCTCGCAGATCTGACCCCGCCCTCGGGAGGTCGGGCAGGTGCATAAATTGTCCACATCCGACTTGGAACGGATGCGCAACCCGCAGGAAAAGCGACTGCGGCCCGCCCCAGCACTACCCCGGAACAGCGTTCCCGATGTTTCTGTGACGGTGACCAAACCTGCCGCGACGAGCCCACGCGCAGCCTTCATGGCTGCCCAGCCACCAATTTCTCCAAGCCATTTCTCCGTAATCTCCATTTCTTTCTGGCGTCTGGCATGGTTTACGTTCAAAGTAATCCGTCAAGGCCTGTTATGCGCGTTATCGCCATCACCAATCAAAAAGGCGGCGTGGGTAAGACCACGACCGCAATGAACCTCTCGGCGTGTCTCGCGGCGCGCGGAGTTCGTGTGCTCCTGATCGATCTGGACCCCCAGGCAAATGCCACCAGTGGTCTGGGACTAGCACAGGAAGATCGGGGCAGTCTTTACCCGGCCTTGGTCGAAAATGAGGACCCTCGCCACGCGATCCGTAGCACCCGGACGCCGAACCTTTCGATCATCCGGTCCCACCAGGAGTTGGCCGGCTGTGAAATCGAGCTCGCACAACGTGGGAATCACCTTTCGCGCTTGCGTGACGTCCTGCAGCCGATCAGGAATTCCGGCCAATTCGACTACGCGATCCTGGACTGCCCGCCGTCCCTCGGCGTACTCATGACCTCAGCGCTCGCCGCTGCGGATGAGCTGCTCGTTCCGATTCAGTGCGAGTATTTTGGGTTGGAGGGACTTTCCAAGATCGTCCACGTCGTGCAGCAGATCCGCGACTGCGGTGCGAATCCAGGGCTTTTGCTGGAGGGCATTGTGATGACCATGTTCGACTCCCGCGCCAATCTGGGGCAACAGGTAGTGAATGACGTGCGGAACTATTTTGGAGAGGTGGTCTATAACGCCGTCATCCCCCGGACTGTCCGTTTGGGCGAGGCCCCCAGCTTTGGGAAATCCATCCTCGAGTACGATCCTTCAGGCAAGGGCGCACAGTCCTACATGGCGCTCGCCGATGAATTCATCGCCCGGCGTGCAGCGGCCACGGCTGCCTTTGAGGCGACGGTGGGCGCGGCCTGAGGTGCCCGCGCTGGCGAATCGTTGACCAAAAGAGCGAACAGTGCCTTGCGGGCGCACGCTTCCGCGCCATGCTAGGGCCTCTCGCGACGAATGGTCACATCAAAATTCAGAGGTTGCTTCAAGTGGATTCTCCTGGCTGGGCTAGTGCTCGGCCTGGGTGCCTATCTGGTGGCGGAATCCCTGTTTAACGTGGACAGCAATCTGGTAGCGCTGAGCGTTCGCAATGCCTCGACCCCGCTGAAGGTCCGGCTGAAGCACGGTGCCTGGAGCGCCCCCGCCGAGGTCACGCCGCCGGAGATGCAAAACGCACTCATCGAGCGCCATGCCGAACCCGGCCTCAAGTGGCAGAGCCTGCGAGTGGTGCGGGACAACGGTCTGCTGGCCAAGGCGGCCCAAGGGATTTTTGGCGCGGAAGTGCACGTCATCACGATCTCCCCAGACCTGTTTGAGTTCACGATGAGTTTCCGCCCCAAATTCGAGGTCACGACCGCGAAGGAGCGGATGGACAGCGAGGGCTCCTGGTTCATCATCAACGCCAATTTTCACGAGCCCAATGGCAAGCCTCTCGGCTGGGTGACGCATGAGAGCCAGCAGGTGCATGGCCCCTTCCCGGAGTGGAGCGGCACCTTCTTTGTCAAAAATGGCCGCCCTTACTGCGGGCCAAAGTCACTCTTGGATGAAATCCCCGGCCCCGTGGAGGAAGGCTGCCAGGTGTACCCTTCCGTGATGAAGAATCACACCGTGTTCCCTTATGTGGAGCTACAGCCCAACCGATTCTTTGATGGCAAACGCATCACCTACCGGGGCCTCGCAGGCATGAAGCGGGATGGCACGATTGTCTTCATCGCCTCTGGTGACGGCGGCCTGATGACCGTGATGGAGGTCGCAGAGATCGCGCGGAAACTGGACGTGCAGCACGCGACGCTGCTGGATGGCGGCAGGGCCTTGCAGTACTCCGTTCGCACCGCCGATGGTCCCTGGCATTTTCATGCCTCCAATACCCAGGTAGAGACGAGTTGGGAGGCGCTGCAAAAGCAGCAGTCGCCCGTCTTCATCGCGGTCCGGCGGCGGGCACCCCGCATCATCACCGGTCCAGCCCCGTCTCCCAATCCCTGACCCCAACGAGCCATGCCATCGATGGACCACGAAAATGCGCTGCGTGCGCAGGGACACCAGAGAATCGCAGGCATTGATGAAGCGGGGCGCGGACCCTTGGCAGGACCCGTCAGCGCTGCGGCAGTCGTCCTGCCGGCGAAGTACACCCACCCACTTCTGAATGACTCCAAGAAGCTCTCCGAAAAACAACGCGAGACCTTGTACGAAGAGATCACCGCCGATCCCCGCATCCAGTGGCACTGCGTCTTTGTCGATGCCGCAGAGATTGATCGCATCAATATCCTCCGCGCCACCCACCTGGGCATGGAGCGCGCCGCATTGGGGCTCAAGAAAAAGCCGGATGCAGTGCTGATCGACGGACGACCTGTACGCGGATTTCCGCTGCCGCAACTCGCGCTGGTGGGCGGGGACGGGCTCAGCTTTTCCATCGCCGCCGCCAGTATCATCGCCAAAGTCACCCGGGATCGCTGGATGCTGGAAGTGGCCAAGGAGTATCCCGAATACGGATTTGAGCGACACAAAGGCTACGGGACGAAGCTCCACCTCGATGCCCTGCGTCGCCACGGCCCGTGCCCCATCCATCGCCAGACCTTCTCGCCGGTGTCGCAATTGGAGCTGGACCTCTGAGGTTACATTCAAAAGAATTCCCAAGGAATATCGTTTGAGAAGGACGGCCAGTTCGCGGACAGTAGCGCGCATGACTGGCTACAAGGAACGCGAACCGGATGAGACGACTCCCAAGGGAGATCGTCAGCAGGGTTTCCGGCTGCTGTTGACTGGCGCGTGTTTGGTCGTGGTCCTGGCGGGTATGAAGGCAGCGGCAGGGTTTTTCATCCCGCTGGTGCTGGCTTTTTTCCTCAGCATCCTGAACTACCCCATTATGCGCTGGCTGCGCTCCTATGGGGTGCCGAACTTCCTTGGCATGCTCTTGGTTGTGACGATCAACGTCGGTGTCCTTGGTCTGGTCATCAATGCTGGCAGCAGTCTTTTGGTCCGCTTTCAGGGGGACATCCCAGACTACGTCCGGCAGCTCAAATCCTCCGTCGATCAGGGGGCGCTTTGGCTGGAGGCTCAAGGCGTCAAGGGCGCGGTGGAGCAGGTCAATCAGGCGCTCAACTGGCAGGAACTCGCCCAATACTCCGCCAATTCCAACTTCGTCCAGGGCCTCGCCTCCGTCATGGGCAGCACGGTTGGCACCGTCGCTTCCTTGGTGTCCACGCTCACACTCGTTTTGATCTTGATGGTCTTCATCCTGATGGAGGGCGCAGGCACGATGAGCCGCTTCATGGCCATCCATCTCGCGGGCGGACCGAACTTTTCTGGGTTAGCCAACTCAGCCTCAGACATCCAAAAATACCTCGGCATCAAGACCGCGATCAGCGCGGCGACGGGGCTTCTTGCGACGTTGTGGTGCATGATCTTTGATCTGCCGTACCCGGTGCTCTGGGGCTTGGTCGCGTTTGTTTTCAATTTCATCCCCGCCGTGGGCTCCATCGTCGCCGCCATCCCTCCTGTGCTGGTGGCCTTGATTCAGTCGGGACCCGGCAGCGCGGTCGGCGTGATGATTGGCTACCTCGCCATCAATTTTTCGCTCGGCAATTTCTTGGAGCCCACGCTCCTTGGCCGCCGTTTTGGGGTGTCCTCGCTGGTCATCGTTCTCTCCGTTCTCTTTTGGGGATGGCTCTGGGGCATCGTTGGGATGTTCTTGGCGGTGCCTTTGACCATGCTGCTGAAAATGATGCTGGATCACTCCGATGAATTCCGCTGGCTCAGCGTCGCCATGTCCAAGAAAAAAGTCCGCGGTCGCGAGGTCGAACTCGCTGACTTTGATCTCGATACCGAAGAAGGCGAGTTCATCGGCAGCGGTGCCACCACGGAAATCCCAGGGCGGGAGCCTTGAGCTATTGACCGGCCTTGCGGTTCCGGATCCAGTCAATCGCCTGCTGCCGCTGCACCGGCAGACGGCGGTGAAAGGCCTGCTCAATGGCGATGGCACCGCCGCCGGAATGGCCGATGCCCAGCTCCTCTGCCAGTCGGTTTTCGAATCGCTCGATCAGCGTTACCGTGGGATCGTGATCCGCCAGGTAGTCCAGGGCCTTCTTCAATAAGTCATACGTCCCAGGGATCGGCGCATGGGGTTCCACGACCAGCTCGATCAGCTTCACCAGATAGGTCGCGGCCAGGACGCGCCCATAGCTGCCGCGCAGCCCCAGCCGAGGCGTCTGCCAGCGCACCTCTGCCAGGGTATGGATCTCGGATCGGCGACTGCGGACAAAGCGCAGATCCACCCCCACAAAGAGATCCAGTTGGCCGATGAAGGGCGATTTTGGGCGCAGCGCCCCTTTCGCGATCGTGCTAAAGAGGCCTTCATCAGGGGAGCACCAGCGCACGATCAGCGTAGACTCCGTGTGTCGAAGTCTGCCGATCAAGATGGCCTCCGTTTTGTCCATGTGCAGTGGCGCACCATGGCATAGCCTTGGATTGGCTGCATCTTCGATTCGGGACAAAGACGTGGTAGTGCTTGCTTTCCCCCTGCCCCCCTCTAAGCTCTGCGCCCTTATGGAAAAATCGAACAAGGCCGTACTCACCGACCTGCAGGCTATCAGCGTTGATAGCCTCAAAGAGCGCTTGGCAGCGCTCAGGAGGTTTCTTTGACCTCCGGAAATTGAATGCCGAACTGGCGGAACTGGAAGTCCGCCAATCCCAACCAGAGTTCTGGAACGATCCCAACAATGCCCGCAAAGTCACCGGGCGCGCCCGGGAGATCGAGCGCATCTTGAAGCCCCTGGAATCGCTGACCCAGCGTCTGGAGGAATTCCCTGTGCTCATCGATCTCGCCAAGGAAGATGGCGGCATGGACTCCTGGCAAGAAGTCGCCAAAGAATACGATACGCTGGAGGAGGACCTGAACGCCTTCGAGCTGGATCAGCTCCTCTCCGGGGCCTTTGATCGTGGCAATGCCTTCATCACCATCCACTCCGGCGCAGGCGGCACCGAGGCCTGCGACTGGGCAGACATGCTGATGCGCATGTATCAACGCTGGTGCGAGCGACGCGGCTACAAGGTCCAGCTCATCGACCACCAGGCGGGTGACGAGACCGGCACCCGCTCCGCCACGCTGGAAATCCTCGGCGAAAACGCCTACGGCTACCTCCAGGCAGAGCGTGGCGTGCATCGGCTCGTGCGCATCTCCCCCTTTGATGCCGCCAAGAAGCGCCATACCTCCTTCGCCTCCATTGATGTCACCCCCGATTCCGAAGAGGACATCGACATCGACGTCCGCGATGAGGACCTGAAGGTCGATACTTACCGCGCAGGCGGCAAGGGCGGCCAAAACGTCAACAAGGTGGAGACCGCCGTCCGCATCACCCACATTCCCTCCGGCGTCATCGTCGCCTGTCAGGTGGAGCGCTCCCAGCCCAAGAACCGCGCCAAAGCCATGGGCATGCTCAAGGCCAAGCTCTACCAGATTGAAGAAGACAAGCGCCAGGCAGAGATCGCCCGGCAGTATGGCGAAAAGACCGACATCGGCTGGGGCAGCCAGATCCGCAGTTACGTCTTCCAGCCCTACCAGATGGTCAAAGACCACCGCACTGGGGAAAAGACCAGCAGCATCGCCGACGTCATGGACGGAGACCTGGATGCCTTTATGGAAGCCAAGCTGCGCGGCAAAAAAGCGGGCGATGGCGATGCAGGGGATGATTTATAAGACACGCGTTTCGTTCTGATCGGAGTCATGTTTTACGTCAAAAAAAATGGCAAGACCATCGGCCCCTGCACCGCCGATGAGGTCCACAATCTCCTCCTCTACAGCTCCATTAGTATTGAGGACCTCATCCAGTCGGAAGGCGAAGAAGAGTGGGTGCCGGTGATGAGCCTCCCCGAGTTCCAGTCCCACATTAAAGACTCCGACCTCGGCCTCGCGGAAAAAGGAAAGCCCACCATCCGCCGCCGCATCGTGCGCCTGCGCGAATACGATCGCGTCCCCTACCCCCAGCGTGGCGGAGTGGTTCTGGCTGGCCTGATCCTAGGCCTCCTCAATCCGATCCGCCTCTGGAAGGCGGCCGCCAGCGTATATGAAAACAAGATCTACCGTCGCGCCAAGGATCCCCACGGCTTCCTAAAGACCTGGGCCGCCTGGACGGATACCGCCGTCACCCTCTACCTCATCGCCGTGCTCAGCATTTGGGCCATCGCCGCCTACTGGGTCATCGTCAAGGTCAGCCCGATCATCCGGGAGATCATCCAGACCACACGGGAGACCCTTTAGCCGCAGCTCCCCCCATTCAGACGGCCAACCCCTTCTGCTCCCTCAAGAATCGGGATGCGCGCTCCTGATCTGTTGGTAAAAGATTTGGGGTAAAAGATGGAAGAAGCCCGTCTTATCTTTTACCCCCCATCTTTTACCAAAACCCGCACCCTTTCCCGCATCCGGACGTGAGGATTGGCTCTGAAATCAGGAGGCAAAGGCAGCAGGCGGGCAGTTCCACGCTGAAGATAGATGGGATCAGGTCTCGCCCTCGGGTTTGCCACGTCACACCACCGCTCGAGCCTTTATCGGTTCATGGAGGCCAGACCACCCTCGCCACCGGGCTTGGGGCGGCCTCACCCGTGCGGTTGGCGGCGATGACGCGGATTTCGAGGGTCTCCCCAGGCGTTTGTTTGCGCAGCAGATAGCTCGTGCCCTGCTGCGTCTTGAGGTTCGTGAATTTTGTGTCCGTCACGGCGCGACGCATTTGCAATCGGTAGCGGCGTGCATGGGCGGCGGGTGGCCAGTCGATCTGGAGGCTGCCGTCGGCTTGCACCTGCAGGGTCACCTCGCCCACCTTCTCCGGCATCGGCAGCCGCGCGGGCGTGTTGAGCCCAAAGCGCCTCCAGCGTGGATCCGCCTCTGGCAGCACGATCCATAGCTCGCTCAGCAGCCCACGCACACGGGAGCGCAATTTCTTGAAGGATGCCTTCACCGCTTTCACCGCTGTGGACTGCACGCTCTTGGCGTGGTTCACGGCGGACCGCGCATCAGACAGCGTCTCATGCATCGCGTGGCAGATCGCCGCCGTCGCGCCCATGTCAGTGCTCTCGTGCGTGGGGTTCGCCGCGAAGTAGAGCGCTAGGCTCTCCAGCAGCGTGAAGCGTTTCGCCGCCAGCTCCGGCACCGCCGTGGACCGACTGCGAAAGCCCGCCGACGCCCATTGGGAGCTAAATCTGGAGCCCAATACCCGCGCCAGCCTCAACCGACAGTCAGAGATCACCCGCGCGCCAGCCTCATCCGCCTGATGGTAAACCTGCTGCGCCTCCCGCAGCGCCATCTTTGCCTGGCCCAGCGTCATCGCTGCGGTGCGGACTCCGTCGATGTCCGCCCGCAGTTCCGCCTCCGTGTTCTGCTTGATGCCGATCTCCACCTCCAGTGCCTGGAGCCCCGCCAACAGTTGGTCGCAGAGCGCCAGCAGCACCGGATTGCTTGTCGGGGTTGGGTTTGCGGCCATGAGGAGACTCCGTGAGAGGGTTTCAAGATAGCGCCGGGCCTTGCCGGGACTGCGCCCTGGAAAAAGGAGGATCAAATCGACCCTGCCCCAGTTGCGGCAGCAGCTCAGAAACATTGCCCGAGCCAACAGCACAGTCAACCACTCCTCAGCGACAGTCGGTGAGGAGTGGTCGAGTCTTTTGAACTTCAGCACGGATCCTTTTCCAACCCCACAAACGCTCAAGCACTACTCACCGACTGTCGGTGGCGACGACTTGAGATTGTTGCCTGTGGGAAAAGAATCCTCTGTGAGGCAGAATAGTCTCGACCTCCTCTCCCCGACTGTCGGTGGCGACCAATCGAGACTCTTGCACGGCAAAAAAGAATCCGTTTTGGAGACAACTAGACTCGACCATTGCTCACCGACTGTCGGTGGCGACCAGTCGAGACTTTTACACGGTAAAAAAGAATCCGTTTTGGAGACAACTAGTCTCGACCAGTGCTCACCGACCATCGGTGGCGAGTGGTCGAGGCTCTCCCTGCGGCAACTCCAGAGCTAGCTCGGTCACAGCGACATTAAGACCACCCTCATCTACCTGCACCTCACCGAACTCAGCGAAGGCCCCACCCGAGAGGGCTCTCCAAAAGTGAGTCTTCACTTTAAAAAGGTGATGGGCCAGATTCAGGAGGTGCGCCCAGTTCCCAAAGGTGATTGTGCCATTTGAAGCCCTGGCCGCCCCCATTCCCGCTGGGAACGCCGGAATCGCCGCTCATGACCTCATTCCGGCAAGCAACGCTGGCTGCGGACGTACAGCAAGAGAGACAGAAGGCGCGAGCCCTCTGTCTCTCAAAGTTTGAGGCAAAACTACTGGGCTTGATGGGAGGCTACTTCCCCATCCGCTCAAGAAGCGCAGCAGCCATGTCCGCTGGGCTGTCTGCCACGGCGATGCCACACTCCCGGAGGATGCGTTTTTTGGCCTCCGCCGTATCTTCAGCGCCACCGACGATGGCACCTGCGTGACCCATGCGACGGCCCGCAGGCGCGGTTGCACCGGCGATGAAAGCGGCGATGGGTTTCTTACAGTTCTCTGCTGCCCAGCGTGCCGCATCGACTTCGGCGCTTCCGCCGATCTCGCCAATCATGATGATGGCTTCCGTCTCTGGATCATCGTTGAACATCTGCAGCACGTCGGTGTGATTGGTGCCATTGACGGGGTCACCGCCGATGCCGACGCAGGTGCTCTGCCCGTAGCCACGGGTGGTCAGCTGCCACACGGCCTCATAGGTAAGGGTGCCGGAGCGGGAAACCACGCCGACATTGCCGCGACGGTGAATGTAGCCTGGGGCAATGCCGATCCGGCAGCCGCCCTGGCTCTTATCACCACGACCTGGCGTCACGACGCCAGGGCAGTTCGGCCCGATGAGGCGGGTCTTGCTGTGGCACATGGCGGACTTGACGCGGATCATGTCATTGACGGGAATGCCTTCGGTGATGGCGACGGCGAGGGCGAGCTTGGCATCAACGCACTCTAAGATCGCGTCAGCAGCAAAAGGGGGCGGCACAAAGATGGCGCTGACGGTCGCGCCGGTCTCTGCCGCTGCTTCTGCGACGGTGTCAAAGATCGGCACCTTGTGGCCGTTGTGTTCAAAAAACTGCCCGCCTTTGCCGGGAGTGACGCCTGCGACGAGTTGCGTGCCGTAGTCCAGTGATGCCTTGGCGTGGCGAGAACCGAAGTCGCCCGTAATGCCTTGGACGAGGATGCGAGTGTCTGTGTCAACGAGGATAGCCATAAAGAAAGGGTGTTAAAAGGTCTGGGGTGGAGGGGTTCAGGCGACGTTGGCGACTGCGGCGACGATTTTTTGCGCAGCATCGGTGAGTCCATCCGCGCTGAGGATGGCGAGGTCACTGCCAGCGAGGGTGGCTTTGCCAGCTTCCACGTTATTCCCCTCAAGACGAACCACCAGCGGCAGCGTCAGGCCGACTTCATTGACTGCGGCGATGATGCCCTGCGCGATGACGTTGCAGTCCATGATGCCACCAAAGATGTTGACGAGGATGCCCTTCACATTCGGATCGCCCAAGATGATCTTGAAGGCAGATGCCACCTGATCCTTGGTAGCGCCGCCACCCACATCCAGGAAGTTTGCAGGCTCCCCGCCATGCAGTTTGATGATGTCCATCGTGGCCATGGCCAGACCTGCGCCGTTGACGAGGCAGGCGATGTTGCCGTCCAGCCCGATGTAATTGAGGCCGAACTCGCTAGCGGCGACTTCGCGGGGATCTTCCTCGGAGGTATCACGCATCGCGGTGACTTCTTTTTGGCGATACAGGGCGTTATCGTCAAAGTTGAACTTCGCGTCCAGGGCCACGACTTGACCATCGGTGGTGACGGCCAGCGGGTTGACTTCCACCAGGGAGCAGTCGCTCTTTGAATAAAGATTCCACAGCGCGGTGAAGAGCTTCACGGCCTGATTGATCAGCGGTCCTTTCAGGCCCAGCGCGGAGGCGATCTTGCGGCACTGGTAGGGCTGGAGACCCATCGTCGGATGCACGGGCACTTTGGTGATCTTTTCCGGGGTCTTTTCTGCCACTTCTTCGATGTTCATCCCACCCTCTGTAGAGGCGATGATGGAGTGCGTGCTCTTGCTGCGATCAAAGAGAATCGCAAAATAGAGTTCCTTGACGATGTCCACCGACTTTGCGATGAGCACCTTGCTGACGAGCTTCCCTTCTGGGCCGGTCTGATGGGTGACGAGCGTCTGCCCGAGCATTTTGCCAGCGATTTCCTGGGCCTCCTCCGCCGTATTGATGACATGCACACCGCCTTTGAAGCCGTTCTTGAATGTGCCTTTGCCGCGGCCACCTGCATGCACCTGCGCCTTGACGACGAGGCCGGTCCCACCGATTTCGCGAGCGGCAGCACCTGCCTCCTCCGCAGTTGCGGCGACCTTCCCGGCAGGGGTGGCGACACCGAATTTCTCAAACAGTTCTTTGGCTTGGTATTCGTGGATGTTCATGGGGAAATTGAAAAAAAGCAGAGGTCCGCGCCCGTTCTTGCGAGCAAGGAGCCGCGACGATAGGACCGTGACCCCAGGCGTCAAGCATCATTGCGGGGAAGTTTCACACCGCGATACGTCGGTGGGGCGTGTGGCAGCCGAAATTGTGCCAAATTTGTTAGCCGAAATGAATCTTGCCCTTCCGCCAATGCGGTCCATCCTAGCAGCTTCCCCATTTTCCCCAAAAGACCCCTGCCCCACAAACATGACCGCACCTTTTGATCCAGATGCCCCCTTCGATCCCGCTTGGATGGACCAGTACGTGGTGCCGAATTACGGCCGCTACCAGATCTGGCCAGAGCGTGGTGAAGGCCCCTACGTCTGGGATCGGGATGGAAAGAAGTACCTGGACTTTGCAGGCGGCGTCGCTGTGTGTCCCCTAGGCCATGCCCACCCTGAAGTCGCGGAGGCCATCTCCCGCCAGGCCCATACCCTGATGCACATCTCCAACTGGTACTGCATCCGCCAGCAGGCAGAGCTGGCGCGGCTGCTGGTGGAGCGCGTCATGCAGATCCCTGGGAAGTGCTTTTTCTGCAACAGCGGTGCCGAAGCCAATGAAGGCCTGATCAAACTAGCCCGGCGCTTTGGGGTCACCCGCCCCCTGCCCGATGGCTCCCCCCGCTACGAGATCATCACCTTCTCGGGCTCCTTTCATGGCCGCACCTTTGGGGCGATGAGCGCCACCGCGCAGGCGAAGATCCATGGTGGGTTTGGCCCCATCGTCCCCGGCTTTGTCTATGTGCCCTTCAATGACATCGACGCGCTGAAGGCCGCCATCACGGAAAAAACCGTGGCCATCCTCCTCGAACCCGTGCAGGGGGAAAGCGGGGTGCATCCGGTGACGCCTGAGTTTTTGCGAGCCGCCGCTGACCTGTGCAAATCCAATGACATGCTGCTCCTGCTCGATGAGGTGCAGTGCGGGCTTGGGCGCACCGGCACGCTGGGCGGTTGGCGGGCAATCGTGCCTGGCGATGAAATCAAGCCTGACGCCATCAGTTGGGCCAAGTCCATCGGCAGTGGCTTCCCGCTCGGCTCCTTCTGGATCAAGGACCGCCCTGTCGGCGGCGAAGGGCAAGGCCAGCTCTGTGATCTCCTCGGCCCAGGCAGCCACGGAACCACCTACGGCGGGTCGCCGCTTGCCTGCACGGTGGGTCTCACGACGCTGGGGATCATCCTCCGCGATGACTTGACAGCCCACTCGGCCAAGCTCGGCGCGCAGATCGCAGATGAAGTCACTGCCTGGCAGAACCCCTGCATCAGCAGCGTCCGCGCCTTTGGCATGATGATCGGTTTTGAGCTCAATGCGGCTGTTTTTGATCATCATCCCGCCGTCGTCGCCTCTGGCAGACCGGCATCCATCTGGCTGGCACGGCAGATGCTGGACATTGGCCTGATGGTAGTGCCAGCGGGCACTCACGTCGTGCGCTGGCTGCCGCCCATGAATCTCCAGCAAACCCACGTCGCAGAAGGCCTGCAACTCTTCCGCCAGGCACTCAACGGCGTACTCGCCGCTGCTTAACCCTCCACCCTCTCTCCCCTTTCCCACCTGATCGCTATGAAACATCTTCTCTCTCTTGAAGCCCTCACCGGTGCCGAAATCGAGCGCATCGTGTCCCAGGCCACTGTGCTCAAAAAGAGTCGCGCCGCCTCCCCGCAGGTCCTGACGGGTCAGCAGTGGGCGCTCATCTTTACCAAGTCATCCACCCGCACCCGCGTCAGTTTTGAAGTGGGCATTCGCGAGCTCGGAGGCCAGGTCATGTTCCTCTCTGGCAATGAAATCCAGCTTGGCCGCGGCGAACCAATCAAGGACACGGCCCGTGTGATGGGCCGCATGATTCATGGAGCCGTCATCCGCACCTTTGCCCAGAGCGATGTCGAAGAGTTCGCCACCTTCAGCGGCATCCCCACCATCAACGCCCTCACGGACGATGAACACCCCTGCCAGATCCTCGCGGACCTCCTGACCATGACCGAGCGCATCGGCGGCTGGGAAGGGCGTAGGGTTTGCTTCCTCGGCGATGGCGACTGCAACGTCGCACGGTCCTGGATCTGGGCCTCCGCCAAGCTCGGTTTTGAACTCGTCATCGGTGCCCCCAAAGCCTTCCAACCCGCCACCAGCTTCATGGACCGCGTCAATAGCAGCAACATCAGCGTCACCGATGATCCCAGCGAGGCCGTCCACGGCTGCGACGTGCTGTACACCGATGTCTGGGTCAGCATGGGTAAGGAAGAAGAAGCCAAGGAGCGCATCGATATCCTGCGCCCCTGGCAGATCGATCATGCGCTGCTCGGCAAGGCCAAGCCCGGCGCGCTGGTCATGCACTGCCTGCCCGCCTATCGCGGCAAAGAAATCACCGAAAGCGTCCTGGAAGAAAACGCCAGCCTGATCTTCGACCAAGCCGAAAACCGGCTTCACGCGCAGAAGGCCGTCATCTGCCAATTGGTCAATGGGGCCAAGTAACAGACGGTTAAGCCCCGCCAGTGACTGGCAATCTCACCTCGCCCAATCGGGCGTGCCAAACCATGCGTCCATCTCTTTGACAAAGGGCACAACGACCTCGGGCGGCTCGGGTTGCTCGCCATGGTCATTGGTCTCGATGATCCACGTATCCAGAGCCGCCCGGAGCCGCCCAAGCGCTGCCTGGTGCGAGGGATCGGCACTTTCGGCGAGATTGCGGATCTCATAGGGATCGCTCTCCAGATCGTAGAGCTCCTCATCGGGTGCGCGGTCGCGCATGAGATCGAGCGGGGGACCGGCGAGCTTCCCCTCCTTTTGGAGCTGCCGCATCAGCGGGATGATGAGAAAGCATTTTTCCTTGTAGCGGTTCAGGGAGGTGTAGGTCGCATGTGGGGCGTAATTGCGAATGTAACGGTAGCGCGCATCGCGCACCGTTCGGATGCGCGCCGTCGTCTCGTCGATGCGATCACGGGCGCTAAAGGCATAGGTGCGGGCAGGGCCACGATGTTTCGCAAAGAGGTCACGACTCTGCATGCCCTCAGGCCGCTGAAGCCCAGCCATGCCCAGCGTGGTAGCCGTGATATCGAGAAGGCTCACCACCTGTTCATCGACCGCAGGCTGTGCCGTGGGGGCCGGATGGTTCTTGGGCCAGCGAATGATCATCGGGACGCGCAGGCCGCTATCATAGCACCAGTGGATGCCCCGCGCCTCCAGGCGACCGTTGTCGGCAAAGAAGATCACAATGGTATCATCCGTCAGACCGTCCTTTTCCAATTGCTGGAGGATCACACCGATGTGGCGATCCATCTGCGAGACGCTATTCAGATAGCGCGCCCATTCCTGGCGCACCACGGGATGATCGGGGTAATACGGCGGTGGCGTCACGTTCGCCTCGGTAGCGATCTGCGGGAAGTTTGGATCCTCTTCGCCCACCCATTTCACGCGCGGCTTTTCTCCCGACTTCCGATCATAGATATCGTACTCAGCCTCGGGCATGTTGATCTGGGCAAAGAAGGGCTGCTTGGTTTTGAGCTGGCTCCAGTCATCCGAATCGTAAATGGGTCCCTCGTTCACAAAGTTCAGATCCAACTTCCCCGTGCCCACCACCGCCGTGCCGATGGTCTTGATATTGGCCGTAAAATAGCCCGCCTCTTTCAGTCGATGCGTCATGGGCCGAACCCCGACCGGCAGATGAAAGTCATCATCGCGATGGGACCGCATGTGGTGGGTGTCCGTGCTCGTTTGATACATCCCCGTCATCATCGCAGATCGACTGGGCGCGCAGACTGGCGAGGTAGAAAAGACCCGCGTGTAACGGGTGCCCACCGCCGCTAGACTATCCACATTCGGCGTCGCCACCCGTTTTTCCCCGTAACACCCCAAGTCATGATCCAGGTTCTCCCCCACGATCCAGACAATGTTCGGCAGACGACCCGCCGCATCAGCCCTCGGACAAGAGAAAGCCAAGACAGCGACAAGGATAAAGGCAAAGCAGCAGCGCATGAGTTCCCAAGGGAACGTCCCCACCGCATTTCATCCTTCGCATTACTTCAGCGAACGGGCCGCCGCCGTCCCCCAACGCGAAGCCCTACGACCAGACCACGAATGTCCACTCATGGGACACAGATAAAAACAGCCCGGCAGAGGGATGTTTCGGCGCAGCACTTCCAGGGGCGCGGCGCTTCCAGGGGCGCGGTGCTTCCAGGGGCGCGGTGCTTCTAGGGGGCGCGGTGCTTCTAGGGGGCGCGGCGCTTCCAGCCCGTGTCAGGCAGGCGGCGCTTCTAGGGGGCGCGGCGCTTCCAGCCCGTGTCAGGCAGACGGCGCTTCTAGGGGGCGCGGTGCTTCCAGCCCGTGTCAGGCAGGCGGCGCTTCCAGCCCGCCGTCATCCCCCAAGCGAAGCCAAACTTCCCGAACCACTGAGAGATGAGGAACCCAGGAAGAAGGAACGCAGGAGAGGGTTGTAGCTGGCCTCTGTGAGGCCGGAGCCAAAGAACCGCTAACGAACCGCCCACAGCCAAAGGCAAAGCCCGAAACCCCTCTGCATAGGCGCCGTCAATCCCCGGCTGCGTTGGGTGAGACCGCTAGATGGATCGATAGATGGTTGGTTGGATGGCAAAAAACAGAAGAGTTAGGACATCTCCGGCCCTCCATCGATAGGCCATTCCACTTCATTCGCATCGAAAGGAAATCCCTCCCCAGCTCACCCGCCATTCTGATCTTCCCCTCAAACCCCGCTGAACGTTGGGGACTGGAGCCACAGATTCAGGAAAGCCGCAGATTTTTTTGACTCCGCCTGAAGCTCCTCTGAATCGTGGGGACTGAAGCGATCCCGCAGATTCAGAAAACCCGCAGATTTTTATCCGCTTAAAGCAGGCTGAACGTTGGGGACTGAAGCCGCAGATTCAGGAAAGCCGCAGATTATTTTGACTCTGCCTCACGCTCCTCTGAATCGTGGAGACTGAAGCGCGGAGAGCTACGACCGTCGAGTGCGCAGCTTTGGTCCTGTGCTCGAGTCGTTCGTGACCTGACGGCGGGTTGCAGGCCAATCATTGACCAGCGATGCCACACTGCTCCTCCATCCCTGCCTACACCCACCCGAACCACGGCATTTCTAGGACGAGGCGCTTCCAGGGGCGCAGCACTCCAGGGGCGCAGCACTCCAGGGGCGCAGCACTCCAGGGGCGCAGCACTCCAGGGGCGCAGCACTCCAGGGGCGCAGCACTCCAGGGGCGCAGCACTCCAGGGGCGCGGTGCTTCTAGGGGGCGCGGTGCTTCCAGCCCGTGTCAGGCAGGCGGTGCTTCCAGGGGCGCGGTGCTTCCAGCCCGTGTCAGGCAGGCGGTGCTTCCAGGGGCGCGGTGCTTCTAGCCCGTGTCAGGCCAGCGGCGCTTCTAGGGGGCGCGGTGCTTCCAGCCCGTGTCCGGCAGGCGGCGCTTCCAGCCCGCCGTCATCCCCCAAGCGAAGCCAAACCTCCCGAACCACTGAGAGATGAGGAACCCAGGAAGAAGGAACGCAGGAGAGGGTTGTAGCCGGCCTCTGTGAGGCCGGAGCCATAGAACCGCTAACGAACCGCCAACAGCCAAGCGGATCAGCCGCAAAGGATCGCAAAGATCACAAAGAAAAGGCTTCCAGATCCAAGCACCCGCATCCCCTGCCCTCACTCAAACTGACGCGCAACAGTAGCGATCAACAAGCGACCTCAGCTAGCGACACTCGGCGAACCGCTAACAAAGAAGCGAGGTTTATGGCGTTTGGTCATCCATTTGCCAGATCCTTCCATGATCACGGGGGAGCCTTAACAGATCAGTCCTTCGCCAGCAACGTCTCCAAAAATCCTCTGAAGTGGGTACCCACGACCGCTAGGCTATCATTCAGACGATGGTCACCATCAATGAGGTGCAGCTCAGCACGGTGCTCCGCGCAGAAGCGGACGGAGTGTTCAAAGGGAATGACTTCGTCTCTCCATCCATGAATCACGGCGATGGGACGGCAGGAGGTTGGATACTGTTGACGCTGGTAGCCCGACATATAGAGCGCAGGGGCAAGCAGGAACAGCCCGCGAACTGGGACAGACAGAGAGACTACGGTCGAAACATAGCCCCCCATGCTGGACCCAACCAGTACCACCTTCTCCAAATCGGGTTCACTTCGCAGCGCTTCGAGAAGCCGCTCAGCACGCAAATCTGGATCGTCAAGATGACGGTAGTCGATGCTCTCCACCACAAAGCCCCTCTCTTTGGCGAGTTCGGCCAGATAGCGGATTTTCGTGCCCCAGGGACCACTTTCTTTACCGTGTGAGAAATAGATCTTCATGTTGTTTGGTTACCGCCTATTGGGTGTGGTTCCAGACATCAATCAAACCCTTTCTTGGGCTAGTCGCGGTGATGCCGTGTTTCTCCAGCATCACGGCGATGCCCCTGGCAAACGGCAAATGCGGAAGTGCGAAGTTCAGTCAGTTTGACATTCGAATTTCCCCATTCGAAATCCCCCGGACGTGGCCCTGCATCGGCTTGTCGGCATACATCGTGTGCAGGCAGGGCGCGTCAAAGCCGGTCAGTCCCGCAGTCGCGGGATCGCGCACGATCATGTTTGGAACAGTATTGAGCTTGCAATACGGAACCTTGAGCTGAGGATTGCCTCCGAAATATGAGCGCAACAAGTGACCTTCAAACTGCCAGCATTGCAATCATACCTGCACGGAACGAAGAGAAAGCAGTGGGGCAGGTGGTGGCTTCCGCTATCGATCACGTCTCGTGCGTGGTGGTGATAGATGATAGTTCATCCGACAACACTGCGGCGGTCGCTAAACTCAATGGTGCTATCGTCCTGAAGATGCCAACCAATGTTGGTTACAGCAAAAGCTTGCTGGCTGGTTGCAGCTTTGCGTTGGAGAACGAATTCAATTCAATCGTAATGCTCGATGCTGATGGTGCTCACGATCCAGATGACATTCCCATTTTAATTGACGCGCACATGAGGCATGCGGCTGACTTTACCTTGGGCAATCGGTTTCACTCTCATCCAAAGTTCAATATTCCATCGTCGAAGGAGTCAGCTAATGCTTTCGCGGCAGTTATGGTCAATCGCATCTTGGGCACGAACATTCGCGACGCAGCATGTGGATTCCGGGTCTTGAGCCGAAATTTTGCAGAATCATTGATTCGCCTTGGAAGCATGAACGGATTCTCACTCGCATACCGCTGTTTAGCTTTGTTCTCACAAAACGGCTATCGAATTGCCACGGCACCTGTTTCGGTCCGATATGATGCTAGTGATTTACTTTGCACGACTCAATCCGAGTTGTTGGATTTGTTGGCTGTCTGTTCCTCTTGGTGTGACCCTGGCTCTAGAAATGAGACGTTAATTCGCAGCCTCATAGAGGCCGCATCAAATATGGCGGCGTTCACGCTGAGCATTCCAGACAGGATACTCTGTGTGCATCCGATTCGGGATTCCGCGTATATATTCCAGCCTCAAATCGAATGCTTCAGCGCTAATCAAGCCGGTCAACATTTTGATTTGAGAAATTAACACTCCAACACTCCCTCCCCTAATGGTGCGATCGAAATCTACCGTCAGCTTCCACCCTTCCCGCCAATCCGGCAGCGAGCACATCGGAATTATACCCGACGGAACACGGCGCTGGGCAAAGAAGCGCAACATGCCGCTAAGGGATGCTTATGACCACGCGATGAACAATCTGAGTTGCCTTTTGGATAGCCTTTACTCAGAAGGCGTGAGGGCGGTAAGCGTGTATCTTTCGAGTGCTCAAAACTTCAGGCGCACTGAAAGTGAAATAGCAGCCTTTTGTGATGCGGAGGCCGGCGCTTGTGAAAGACTCTTTTTACCTCTAGCTACAAAGTTTGGCTTGAAAGTCACAACGGCAGGCGATCTCACCAAGTTAACCACAACCCAGATGCATTGCTTTTGTGAGATTGTTTCCAAAACCAAGACCGCCCGAGAACGGGCTCTTAACCTTTGCATTGCATACGATCCAATTGACGAGATTAATCACGCGTTGTCGTTGCAAAGAGACAACAAATTCATGCCAGCAGGGCTTTGGATACCTGAACCCATCGATCTTGTCATTCGCACTGGTGGAGCCAATGTGTTGAGCAATTTTCTTCCACTTCAAACTGGGTTTGCCCGCCTGTATTTCAATGATTGCTTGTTTAACGAATTAACAACTGAAGACTGTGCCGACATCTTAAGGCGTTATCGTTCGGTCAGCCGTCTTTACGGAGAGTAATGAACACATGCAGCTTGCTTTTGAGCGAGTTTCTAACCTCGTGTCTTAGATGGAATTTGCCGCAGTTGGTCATGCATGCCAAGCCTCATTGCTAAACTGCGTGCTTTGCTAAAAAATGCGTCTGCCTGATGATGGCGCCCCGCACGTTCGTAAAGAATACCGATGCGCCGCCAGGCCCGTATAAGAAACCCGTCCTCTTTTGATGAAAGTAATTCAACCCCTCTTTTTAACATATCCTCTCCATTGATGCGTTGTCCTGTATGCCAAAGTGCCGACCCAAGATCGACGTAAGCCTGCCCCAGTTTGTGAACATCAATCTCTCCAGATTCATAAATCTTCACCACACGGCGAAAGTCCATTACCGCAGCAAATGTCTTCTGTTGTTCAAAATAGATACTGCCGCGCACTGAGTAAATGCTCGCTTCTTTTTCACCTTGGTCGACAATCGCCTCGTTCGCAAAACGCAGTGCGGCATTTAATTGTTCGTCTTTTTCATGCTTGCCGGGCATTCTCTTTGAGAGACTGTAATGAGCCGAGGCAAAGGCACCAAAAGGCTTTTTGGTCACATCCTCGGGCAAATCGAGTTTACGTTGATTCCTCAAATGTCCTCGAATCAGATCGAGGCTTCCAAGTGAGGCGAAGACTCCTCCGAACATGTGGGCAATGAGGCCACCCCACGATGCTGCACCATTCCAATTGCGGATGACGTTCTCCCACAAAACCAGCTGATCGGGGGACGCTTTGCCTGCCTTGTAATCAACACTCATCATCTCGCGCGCTGCAATCCAAAGCCTGCCCATTTTCCGGTCCATTTGGGGGAGCGCTTCTTGCTCGGTCAGCATGTCGTGAATGATCTGTTCGTTCGGTTCTCGAAATGGTTCCTCAACAAAGCCATCAAGAAACAACAAGGGAGTTGACGCCGCTCCTTTTGCTCGAGCAACGTAGAGAGCACTGGAAAACTGTGAGCACGCGTGTACATCCGCCGCTGGGATTGGCTTTGAAAGTAGTAGGCGAATCTCAGCGTGTATCTCATTCGCACTCAAGATCATCTGGTGCCTCCAATCGGGAAGAGCGAAGTCCAGCAGCTTCAGCAAACTCTCAAGCCGCCTTCCTGGTATGAAACCCTGCATAACAAACAGCTTTATCCGTAAACCATGCATAGCAGCCTGAAAAAGTTCGATTTCAAAATGACTCACTGCTGATGCGGCCCCGTTCACTTCTACTGGGCAGCCGTGCTCCATTGCTCCCGTTCGCTCACCCGCTAGCACACAGACGAACTGCTCACTTTGTTCCACACGCGCCATCAAGAGATCTATTACACCTAACATGTCGTGCCCCTTTTGCAGAGACGCGAGTTCATTTCTATCAGCGTCGTTGCATTCAGCCACCCAAACAGGCTTTTCCAACTCCATTCCTAGAGCGTGCACATTCCTTCGTAAAGTTCTAAGCGGGTCTGAGGAGTCCGCGTCAAAGCGTTCAGCTGAGAAGCTCGATAGGAACAATGCGAAAGGCTTTGGCGACTCTGTCATCTTCTTGCTTGTTGCGTCGTTGAGAGACCGGCAGGTAACAGAACCCGATGGGCACGATTTCAGTTCAATACCTCATAGTTGGCTGATACCTTTTAACACCAAATGAACCACTTCGTCAGCAAACGGAGTTTCAAAGAGCCGCGCATTATCCTCTTGGCTCAATCCATTACGGAGTTCTGCGTTCATCACCAAATCGAGAGCCCGCTGGTAGAGAACGTCATAGCCCACCCCCCTTGAAGCGGCAAACCTCATCATATCCTTAAGCCCAGGATTGTTCTTTAACTGCCAATCAAAGCTCAGTTCCTCGGGCACCACTTTCTCGACAAGCATCCGGCATGCGTATTGAGTCGCCCCACCAAACCCCCCAGCCAAGAAGACTGGCTTCGCCATTTCAATCGCGATGGCAATCTCTTCCAACACCCCAGGCATCCAGCCCTTGTAACCAGTCATCCTTCCGCCAGCGGAGATTCGGAAGTCACAACCTCCGATCATTTCTTTCCTCATTTCAGTGAGGGACCTACTCCAGACGAATGAGCTCCAATCGTCTGAAGCTTTCAAAAACACTGCGGTTGAAGCCACAAGGTCACGCACCTCGTCCGGGATGTTGTGCTCCACCATTGCTGCTACCCTTCGGTGTTTTGCCTTCCAATCCCGAAGATCGTCCGTGTCAGCAAGATGGATCGGCCACGCTATGTGGTTGGTGAGATGCACTTTGACACTTTTCAGTCTGCTCTGAAGTGCATGCCCTTCTTGAAACAGAAACTCCGTAAAACCGTCTGGCCTCAAATCACCCCCATAAATCAACTCGGCTCCGTAGCCCAGCGCATAACGGGCGACGTCCTGCACCAAGAGTCTGAGGTGCTGAGCGGTTTGCCCTATCTTCAGCAATTCAGAGTCAGGCGGTTCGGAAATGGAAACCCCCAGCTTCTTACCAGACAAATCAAGCTTTACACTTGTTAGCGGTGTGTAGGGTTTCAATCCGAACTTCTCGAAATGCTTCGCCTCTTCAGCATAAATCGGCGGGTCGGGGTAAATGAAATCCAGGCAACCATCTTCCTCCTTGCCAATTTTTTCAGCAAGACGAGCCAGGACGCAGGCTTCAGGAGGTCTCGCCGATAGAAATGCATCGGCCGGAAACCATCCAGCGGAGCGATACTCAGAGAGGGATTGCTTACAGTAGCAGAATCGAATCGACTCCAACAGAGCGGCCTGAAGAATGGCGAGAAGGTGCGCCTCGTTGATCGTGTGGTCAGCTTCCACTGGAATCCTGATGGCAGGCAAGTTTGCCCCCAAAGGGAACCGACGATCCTCGAATTTCCCGATCAGATCGATTGCGATAATCGGACGTTCAGAGTCTTTCGCAGCAAGGATTTCCCGCTGGCACCAATAACGCGAGGAATATGAATCAGAATGAATCGCAAGGAGAGTCGAGTCAGCGATGTGAGCTAGAATCTCAGCTTCGAATTCGTAGCCAGGCGTAATATCCGTGGCATCGAAAAAATCCCGCATCGGTCCATTATCTATCAACAGTTTCAAAGCCTTCGCCGCTGCTACACCTTGCGCGCCGTCCTTCGCATGGCTCAAGAACAATTTCAAAGCACTCTCTTTGCCTCGATCAAGCGTGGTACGAGACTCATTGAGACCGTAGCGGTATATTTCGTGGAAAATGGCTATGCAGGTTCGCTCATTGAATGTCTCTTGTGAAAACTCATACGTCCGGATGAAGTTCAGATGTTCGATGCCGTCGCGGAAATTGAAGGCGGTCTTATCAAGTGCAATCGGAACCACATTTGCCCCTCCGGTTGTGCCCAACTCCTGAAAATACTTGACCCACCGCTCGTCACTCATGCCGTTCTTGCCAATAAAAGCAAAGATGATGGATCTCCTTGAATTTACGTCAATTCCGTCGGGAATCCCACCCTCAACGCATGTCCGGATAAAGACCGGAACATTTACGGATCGAGAAAACGGTCTATCAACGTCGCGTCGAAGGCAGGCGAAGCATTCCACGAATATCGGTTCAACCAAGTCTCGATCTAGCGGGTGCCAGACGAAGAAAATGGAGAGCGGATTCATGTAGCGTTGAACCGTGGTTTCGCTGTTTAGAGTCATGTTGCGAATGGTGCCCGTCTAATTTGGTTGCTTGAGCCATATCCCAAGCTCAGTTCCTGTGTTGGTGTGATGATCTCTAACCATCCAAATTGGTGAGGAGTAACGAACATGAGCGCCAAAGACAATTCGAGGGTAGAGACCAAGATACTCCTGCTCGGGCCACTCGGCGTTGGATTGACTGCCTACATCAGGTAGGAGGGCGACATTGGGCAGTTTCTTCTTTTGATCCGCAATGCCCAGTTCCCAAGGTATCCAGCGACTGTTTTTACTGTTGGCGGTGACCAGCACGACGAATTTCGAGCATTGAGCGATTCTCTCCTTCAGTTTCGCACCTGTCTCAGTCGATGTCTTCTGGGGGAGTTCTTTGTCGGCTTTGTCGATGTAAACACTGGCACCGTGCTTTTCGAGGAAACCAATCACTTTGGGTAACACTTCCTTGTCAGCAGAGGAATGCGCCAAAAACACGCTCGATGCCAGCACGGAAGCTCGTTTCTCGAAAAGATAGTTCTCAGCTATGATCCCCTTGCTGAAGTTTATTATCTCAGGCTCAGTGCTGCTAAAGTATTTCATGGCTGATGTTTTCTTTTGAACTCAAGGATTGTAGTCGGCGCGCCTCATGTCTCGACTCAAGTCGTATTGGCACGCACCTTTACCTTGGAACGTTGCCTCAATAAGAAACGCCAATCGTTCTTTGGTTAACTTGGGTCCCCAAGGAACCACCGAAATCTTCGCTTCTGCTTTGAGCAGGTTGTCAATGATACGATCCGGCATGTAAGGATAGCGCCGCTCGTATTCGGCGCGGTTGTCAATTGTTGTCCATGACTGACACTCGGGATGAACGAATTCCTTCTCGTTTGGGTGGGAGGCATTGAAGTAAGCACAGTTCGTCGTTGGCAGATTGATAACGAGAATGCCTGATTTCTTGTTAACGCTACCGTCTAACATGCTTGAATACAATTCCCAGTCGACGTGTTTACGATACTTGGTCTCCGTGCCAACCAACAGGATAGTCACTGTGGAATTCGCGAGATATTCGTCCCGAATCTTCTGCCTGATTGCCTCGTTCGAAAGACGTTCGTCGATGTCCCCCGTGTCGACTGAGGCATCAATGAATATGTCATGATCCCGATTGAATTGAAGCAGACTCTCCTTATAGGCCTGGTCGTTCCGATGGTGATAGCTGATAAACACTTTCCTCTTTGAGGTAACGTTCGGCGGTTGCATAGGCTTTGGTGGGGTAGTTTTGATTTACATGGTGAGGGCGACCATGCAGTCCACGAGGTCGGCCTCGATGAGGGCGCGGCGGATGTCGCGTTGCCTTGGCTGGCTCTGCAGTTTGGCCTTCGGCTTGAGGGTTGCGCTCCGCGCAGGGCAGTCGCCGGACTGGTTGGAGGATCCCGCGACTGCGGGACCATTGGCGCGGACGAAGCCGGCCACGCCGTGCGACGCGAGGTGTCCTCCTTCGCCGAGGCTACGGAGGATGGAGTGGATGAAGTGCTGCACCATGGCAAGGTTTGAAGCAGCTCCAGCAGCTTTCGGTAGTGGGGGCATTCAGGGAAATCTTAAAGACGTTGCGCCTATCAAAGCGGAGGGCGCTAGGAATGGCAAGGAGAATGGGTGGCTGGGAGTGGAAAGTCTGGAGTAAAAAGTGGGAAGATGGGAGGCCGTCGGTGGGAAGTCAGTCTCGGAAGTGGGGTGAAAGGAGCCATTTTGGTAGCGACGATGGTCGTTTCCTGGGGTCAGTTCGTCGTTTCCTGAGATCAGGACGTCGCGTCCTGAGGTCAAGACGCCGCTTCCTGAGATCAGCTCGTCGCGTCCTAACTTCAGCTCGTCGTTTCCTGGGATCAGAAAATGGCAATCTGAGGTCAGATTGTAATGTCTGGGTAAGCTTCCAGAGCTCTACCCGTCAGATCTTGAGCTCTACTCGCCGCTTCTAAAATCAAAACGCGGGCGTGGCAGACAGTGAGCTCTAAAGCTACAACAGGGCAAACTCTTGAACCGGAGATGGCGCAGATGAACGCAGATAAAGGCATCATGAATCGGATCCTTCCGGCATCTGCGTGCTCTGCGAGATCTGCGGTTGAATCCGTCTGCCGTGCTCAGTCCTTCCGTGTATTCCGACTCTTCCGTGGTTGCTCTTCTGGGTCTGAGATCTGCGTTCACAGCGCTTGCCTTCATTAGTGCCCTATTCGTGGACATCAGTGGTTAGGAAAGATGGCTCCGCGTTGGGTTTGGGGCCGGTAAACCCGTTCTCCGAAGTGCTACGAAGGATCAAACCCCAGCTACATCAGTTCCTGCCTTCCTAATTCCTGCCTTCCTAATTCCTCAGCGGTTAGGAAAGCTGGCTTCGCGTTGGGTTTGTGGCCGGCTGAGAAGCCAGCGCTCCCAGGGTGCCCAAAAAGCATTCTGCTGCCTTCATTCTTCTGCCAAACCTGTCTTCACTAGTGCCCTATTCGTGGACATTAGTGGTTAGGAAAGATGGCTTCGCGTTGCGTTGGAGGCCGGCTGAGAAGCCAGCGCTCCCAGGGTGCCCAAAAAAGCATTCTGCTGCCTTCATTCTGCTGCCAAACCTGTCTTCATTCGTGCCCTATTCGTGGACATCAGTGGTTAGGATAGATGGCTCCGCGTTGGGTTTGTGACCGGCTGAGTTGCGAAGCCGCGAAGCTCACCCAGCGCTCCCAGGGTGCCCAAAAAAGCATTCTGCTGCCTTCATTCTGCTGCCAAATCTGTCTTCATCAGTGCCCTATTCGTGGACATCAGCGGTTAAGAAAGATGGCTTCGCGTTGGGTTTGGGGCCGGCTGAGTTGCGAAGCCGCGAAGCTCACCCAGCGCTCCCAGGGTGCCCAAAAAGCATTCTGCTGCCTTCATTCTTCTGCCAAATCTGCCTTCATTAGTGCCCTATTCGTGGACATCGGTGGTTAGGATAGATGGCTCCGCGTTGGGTTTGTGGCCGGTAAAATACCGGCGCTCCCAGGGTGCTCAAAACGCATTCTGCTGCCTTCATTCTGCTGCCAAATCTGCCTTCATCAGTGCGCTATTCGTGGACATTAGCGGTTAGGATAGATGGCTTCGCGTTGGGCTGGAGGCCGGTAAAATACCAACGCTCCCAGGGTGCCCAAAAAGCATTCTGCTGCCTTCATTCTTCTGCCAAATCTGTCTTCATTAGTGCCCTATTCGTGGACATTAGCGGTTAGGATAGATGGCTTCGCATTGGGTTGGAGGCCGGTAAAATACCAGCGCTCCCAGGTCACTTCCCACTTTTCACTTCTAACTGCTTACTCCTCACCGCAGCGGTTCAAGCGCTCCGGGCTCACAGAGCCCAGCTACAACACCGCGCCTCTCACCTCGGCCCTGGGGCGTTCTGGTGGGCGGAGTCGTTCTCTGCACCGGCAGGGGTGCCTCGTTGGGTGGGCTGACCTTTGGCGCGCAGCGATTCTCCTGTTTCGCGGTCGAAGGAGTCGGGCGAGAGATCGGCTGGGGCGCTATCCCCAGTCGCCTGGGTCCATTCGTCCAGCAAAGCGCTGAGGCGCGCTCTGACCGTGGCGTAGTTCGGGTCGTTGGCGAGGTTTTGCAATTGATCCGGATCGGCGTCGGTGCGGTAGAGTTCGAGGGCTGGGCGAGGGGCGAGAAAAACATCGGCCTGGGCGGGCGTCAGTTTCCCTGCGTCGCGGACGGTGCGGAGGCTCTGGTGCGAGGGCGAGCGGACGGAATCCGCAGGCCCCTGCCACGCGACCTGTGGACGCTGATTGGTGATGAGCAGGAAGCCCTCCGACCGGACCGCGCGGCCGTGGGCCTGATAGTCATGCCAATTGTGCTCTGAAAAGGCATGGCGGCGGACCGTGGCTGTTGGGTCCTGAAACAGGGGCGCAAAACTCAGCCCCTGCATGGTTGGGGCGGGCTGCACATTGGCGAGACCGAGGACCGTCGGCGCAATGTCAATGACGCTGATGAGGCCCTGCGTGGGAGTGCCGGGCTTGGCAATGCCTGCGGGCCAGTGCGCGACGAATGGAGTGCGCATGCCGGAGTCGTGCAGGCGGGTTTTGGCCCGAGGGAACGGGCGTCCGTTATCCGCCATGATCAGGATGAGGGTGTTATCGAGGGCTTTCTCGGCCTCGAGTTCGGCGACGACCTGACCGATGAAGTAGTCGAAGCGGGTGATCTCGTTGTGGTAAGAGGCAAAGTCTTGTCGGGTCTGGGGATCGTCGTGGAGAAAGTTGGGCAAAGTCACGCTGGCAGGATCATGCTGGGGGCCATACTTGGCGGCGTCCCAGTCATTGTCCGCATCCCAATCGCGATGGGCGTCCAGCGCCGCGAACCAGAAGAAGAAGGGCTTGTCCTTGGGCCGCTGCTGGACGGTCTGCACCCAGGTGGCGTGACCGCCGCGATTGCCGGGGGCATTGCCGGGTTCGATGAGATCAAAGGCGGCAGGCTGCACCGTCTCCCCAGCGAGGGGCTTGTCCGAGGTCATGTGGTTTTTCCCAACCAAGGCGGTGTAGTAGCCGCCCTCCTTCAAAAGGCGCGGGAACCAGGGCAGATGCGCTGCGATGGGCTGGTGCAGTTCCGAGGCCTTGCCGTTGTTATGCGGGTAACGTCCCGTGATGACACTGGATCGACTGGGGCTGCAACTGCTGGCCGTAAGGATCGCCGCGTCAAAGCGTCGCCCTGCGGCAGCGAGGCGGTCGATGTTCGGGGTGCGCGCCGTCTGGCTACCGTAACAGCCGAGGTCATCCCAACTGACGTCATCGGCGATGAAGAGGATGACATTGGGGCGGTCTGCGGCAGATGCCAGGGACGCTGAAAGGGTCAGAAGAACGGCGATGAAGAGCGAGAAGCGATGCATGGGCAAGGTAGGATGAAACGATCCTCGGGCCGACAGCTTGCAGGTCATGGAAATCCAAAAGCGATCACTGAGCCGGAGCTGGAGTTTCGCCGCGCACCGAAAAAAAAGCGCCCTCCGGATGGAGAGCGCTCTTCAAATGGACTGATTCAGTGGCGGGAAAGCCCGCATTCACTTAGTGCTGACCGCAGAACTCTTCAAAGCGATCCATGCCGGTGTTGATCACATCAAGACCGGTCGCGTAGCTGAAGCGAACCGTGTACTCTGCACCAAAGGCGACGCCTGGGACGACGGCGACCTTTTGCTTGCTCAGCAGCTTTTCACAGAAGTTCACGGACTTGATGGCCATCGGCTCGATATCCACCAGGAAGTAGAAAGCGCCGAGAGGCTCCACGACGCGGACGTTCTTGATCGCGCTGAGGCGGCTCATCATGTATTGACGGCGGACATCGAATTCCTCGCGCATATCGACGACGATTTGCTGGTCACCGGAGAGAGCGGCAATCGCCCCGTATTGGGCAAAGGTGGTGGCGTTAGAGGTGGTGTGGCTCTGGATGGTATCGATGGCCTCAGCGATGCGCTTTGGTGCCGCTGTGTAACCGAGACGCCAACCTGTCATGGCATACGCCTTGGAAAACCCGTTCACCGTGATCGTGAGATCGTAAATTTCTTTGCCCAAGGAGGCGATGCTGATGTGCTCCTGCCCGGCATAGACGAGCTTTTCGTAGATCTCGTCAGAAAGGACCACGATGTCTTCGCCAATGGCGATTTCAGCGATCTTTTCCAGCTCGCTGCGGGTATAGACCGCGCCGGTCGGGTTGCCGGGAGAGTTGAGGATGATCATCTTGGTCATCGGGGACATCGCGTCCTCAAATTCTTCAGCGGTCATCTTCCAGCCGTTCTCGCGCTTGGTTTCGACGACCACAGGCACACCACCGACGAGACGTACCATCTCAGGATAGCTGGTCCAGTAAGGAGCAGGAATGATGACTTCGTCGCCAGGATTGACCACGGCAGCGATGGCGTTGAAGCAGGAGTGCTTGGCACCGCAGTTCACGCTGATCTGGCTAGGGTCATACTGGAGGTTGTTGTCCATGACGAACTTCGCCGAGAGGGCCTCGCGCAGTTCGAGAAGGCCGGAGCTTTCCGTGTAGCGGGTCTGGTTGTCGTTCAGAGCCTGGATAGCGGCAGCAACGATGTGCGCTGGCGTATTGAAGTCTGGCTCTCCGGCACCAAAGCTCACCACATCCACGCCCTGCTTCTTCAACGCCTTGGCCTGGCTGGTGATCGATAGGGTCATTGAGGGCGACAATTCGGCGACGTTTTTGGCGATGAGGTCCATAGAAAATGTAGGGGCGCGAGAGGGGTTGGGTCCTGATTAAAAGGGGACGGTATAAAGGAGCGTAAGCTGCCTTTGTCAACCAATGCCCTGGGGCAGCGACCCCTTTTTTTGCCAATCGCATCCCCTGCCCCTGGCAGGTCACATCAGCGTCCACCGCACCAGGGTCGGTGCCAGCCACTGCAACCCGCCAATCAGCGCGCCCGCCAGTAGAAGCCCAGCGGCCCCTACCAGAAAGACCTCAAAGACCCGCACCGCCCGCAGACTGCGCGCGGAGATGCCGATGTCTGCCAGGGTCTGGAACTCCCGCTGCCTCATGCGGAAGGACAGGGCAAACACGATCGCACCCACCGCCAGCGCGCACCCACCCGTCAGGGCCAGCCCCGCCACGGCGAGACTCTCCAGCCGGAAGAGGGTCCCCAGCAGCGTGTCCAATTCCTGCGCAGGACGGATCAGGCGCACGCCATCTGGCCGCTTCAGATAGCGGCCCGCCAGCAGCGCCTCCCCCTTCGCCTCGTGGGGCAGGACGATGGCCGCCGTGACCGGGAAGGCGGCCTGATCCCCATGAAAGTGAAATCCGTCCGCATTCTTGTCCGTGACCTCGTTGTACATTTTCACGGCGGCGTTGCCGACGACGTTACCCTCCTCCTTCATCAGCACCAGATCCGGCCCCGTCGCCGGAGTCAGATCGTCGTGACCGTGGGCGCGTCCGTCAATCAGCCAGGTGGTGCGGAGGTCCACAAAAATGGCCTGATCATCCACGGTCCCAGCCCGCGCCAAGATCCCGGTGACCCGCATTTTCAGCGGATACACCCCGGCGATATCGAAGGTGGATTCGGGCGAGGAAAAGACATGATCTCCCACCTTCAGTTTCCGCTCCCGAGCAATCGCCGCGCCCACCACGCAGTCCCCCAGGCGCGTAAACATCCGCCCCTGCGCCAAGCGCAGCCGCCGATACGGGAAGTACTCCAGTTCCGTGCCCACAATAGAGGCCGACTGCGCATGGAAGCGAATCAAGAGAGGAATCGCATCCGCCATCCCCGTCGCGCGCATCTCCCCGACCTGCCCTAGCGTCAGAGGCTCCACCGATTGCCGACGGAAATACAGCGAGGCGAGCATCAGATCCACTGCACTGCCGCGTGTCCCGAGGATCAGCGGCGTGTCAGCCGCGCGCGACCGCATTTCCTTCTCCGCAGCCCGCACCAGCAATCGCACCGCCACCGGTAGCGCCAAGACCAGCGCCAGGGTGCTGGCCAGCAAGAACGTCTGCACGCGGTGCCGCGCCAAATAGCGTGCCGCGAGGTGGGCGGAGGCTCTGAGGCTCATCGGATCAGGGCCTCCACGTGCAGGGTTTCATCAAACCTCGCCACCAGGGCGGTGTCGTGCGTCACAAACACAAGCGGTGCCCCCGCCTCCTTAGAATAATCAAAAAGCACATCCGCCACCAGTTCCCTTCGTCGTGGATCGAGCGAGGCGGTGGGCTCATCCGCAAACACAAACTTCGGTCGCTGCACCAGCGCTCTTGCAACGGCGACCCGCTGGCGCTCCCCCTGGGACAAGCGCGCGGCGGGCCGGTCCCAGAGGTCTTGGATCTCCATCCGCGCTGCCAGTTCCCGCCCACGCTTCTCCGTCTCGCTGGCGATGGCACCGCGCAGGAATTTCCCCGGCAGCAGGATGTTTTCCCCCGCTGTCAGGTAATCCAACAGCGCAAAATCTTGGAAGACCAGCCCGACCTGCTCCAACCGGAACCGCCGTGCAAGGGCCGCCTGAAGCGTTGACACCTCCGTCTCCCCCAGCCAGACCTGCCCCGCCCGAGGCACCAGCAGCCCGGTCAGCAACCGCAGCAGCGTCGTTTTTCCCGCCCCACTTGGCCCCAGGAGGCCAAGCGAACGACCACTCGGCACCTCCACCGCATCCACGGACAGGGCAAATGACTCCCCACCATAGTCAAAGCGCAGATCGTGGGCGGAGATCAAACAGGGGGAAGGCATTCGGCAGAGAAATCGTGTCCAAGGTCAAACGAAGTCCGCCATCGAAACCTATCGGTCCCGATGGCGCGCGCCCTCAGGGCACGCGAGGGAACTTCGAAAAGTCCGGCGCACGTTTTTCTACGAAGGCTTGTTTCCCCTCCTTCGCTTCCTCGCTCATGTAGTACAACAAAGTAGCATTGCCAGCCAGGTCCAGCAGCCCCATCTGGCCATCGCAATCCGCGTTCAGGGCAGACTTCAGGCAGCGCAGGGCCAGAGGCGAGTGCGCCAGCATTTCCCGGCACCACTTCAGCGTCTCCTCCTCCAGTTGATCCAGAGGCACCACCGTGTTTACCAAGCCCATCTCCAAGGCCTGCTGCGCATCGTATTGGCGACATAGATACCAGATCTCCCGCGCCTTTTTCTGGCCCACGATCCGCGCCAGATAGCTGGAGCCAAGCCCGCCATCGAAGGACCCGACCTTTGGCCCCGTCTGGCCAAAGCGTGCATTGTCCGCCGCGATGGTCAGATCGCACACCACGTGCAGCACATGGCCACCGCCGATCGCGTAGCCGGCCACCATCGCCACGACAGGCTTCGGCAAACCGCGGATCTTCTTCTGCACATCCAGGATATTCAGCCGGGGGATGCCGTCTTCCCCGATGTAGCCAGCATCGCCGCGCACCTTTTGGTCGCCCCCAGAGCAGAACGCCAGCGGCCCCTCCCCAGTCAGGATGATCACGCCCACCTCACGGTCTTCATGCACGATTTCAAAGGCTTCCAGCATTTCCTTCACCGTCTGGGGCCGGAAGGCATTGCGCACCTCGGGTCGATTGATGGTGATTTTGGCGATTCCGTCCGCCGTTTTTTCCAATTTAATGTCCGTAAAAGTCTTGATCGTCTGCCACATAGGTATCCTTGGATACGCATCACGGGTGCGGAAGCAACGCAAACCATGACGAAGACACTAGGATCGGCAGGAAAAAAATGCGAAAAACCAAGAATTGTGCTTGCCATTTTCTCTAAAAATTGGCTAACTCATGCTCACCTTCATGAAAAAGCGCTCCCTCATCACCCTAGCTGTCGCCGTCCTATCTCTCGGAAGCTTCGCCCAAGCGGACATCCAGTCCCCTCCAGGGCATCAATGGAACTGGAGCCGTAAGCTCAGCCGCGGTCTGGCCAACCTGACCTACGGTGGTGCCGAAGTCCTCAACACTTGGATCCGCAGCAATCGCGAAAATGGTGCCCACGGCGCTCTCGCAGACATGGCGGTCGAAGGCAGCAAGCGCTCCGTCGTCCGTGTCGGCTACGGCATCTATGAAGTCGTCACTTTCCCATTCCCAACCTACAAAGGCACTTACCGCCCGCCTTATTACAAGAAGGAGCGCATTGATCCATGGTTCGGTTACGGAGAATTTTCCCCGCAAATTGGCTTCATCTCTCAAGTGGATTACAGCCGGGTGCAGGGTTGGTAGCAGGTTTGGTTCGTCTGCTTTGAAATATACACGAGCGCAGGTCGGCAGCGACCTGCGCTTTTGTTTTGCCCTGTGAAGTTTTTTCGCCACTCTGTCACCCATGCCCGATTCGCTGCTGTTGGCCTCTGGCCTCCAATTTGGTTTTTCGAACTCCACCCTCTCCGGCCTCGTCATCTGTGCGGTGCTGGGCCTTCTTTCCATCGCCAGTTGGGGGACGATGGTCAGCAAGTTCCGATTTCTGTCCAAAGTCCGGCAGTCGAACGCCCAATTTCAGCATTCCTTGGGGGATAGCCTCCACCCCCTGGCCATCTTCCAAGTCCGCGAACGCCATGAGCGGTCGCCCATGTACCACATCTACAATGCCGGGTGCCGAGAGCTCTGCTATCACCTCCTCGGTATTGATGAGCCCGATGCCTCCTTCTCCAAGCGACTGAAGGGTGCCGGCCGGATCACCCCCGCCGCGATGTCTGCCGTTCATGAGGCGATGGACCGTGCGGTCGGGGAGGCGGCGCTGAAAATGGAATCCCGCATGAGCATCGTGGCGACCGCCCTCAGTGGTGCCCCTTTCTTGGGACTGCTCGGCACCGTTTGGGGCGTTATGGATAGCTTTGGCGGAATCGCCACGGCAGAGGGAGACACCACTCTGCGTGCCCTCGCTCCCGGACTTGCCGCCGCATTGTTGACGACCGTCGTGGGCCTCCTGGTCGCCATTCCCAGCATGTTTGGTTACAATTTCCTGGTCGCCAGAATCCGCGATCAAATCACCCGACTCGACAGCTTTGCCGCCGATTTTGGCAGCATTCTTGAGCGTCTTTTCGTGGATCATCGCCAGAGCCACGATGCCCTGCCCAGCCTTGGTTCACTGGGTTCACCCTCCCTCCCTGCGGCCTTCTCCAGCGCTCCTGGCGTCGGCATGTCCATGTCCGCAGAACCTCAAATCGCCCCGCACCGGCAGTAACCGATGGCACAGCCCCGTCACCACTCCCATTCGCTTCGCTTAGTCACCGAAATCAGCGTGACACCGATGCTGGACCTTGTGTTTGTGCTGCTCTTTGTCTTCATGGTCGCCGCGCCTTTGATCAAGCCGGAGACCGCCCTCAATCTGCCCGCCGCCAAATCCGCCCGGCCCGCGCCATCCCGCCAGACCGAACTCACCGTCCACCCTGACGGCCACATCAGTCTCGGCGGTGCTCCCTTGCGCCGGGAGGACCTCGCGGACGCCTTGCGAAAGCTCGCCGGAGGAACCCCAGACGTCGGCATCCTGGTGCGCATTGACCGCAATTTGTCCGTCCAACGCCTCGTGGAAATCATGGATCTGATGCATGAGACCGGCATCATCCATACCGCTGTCCAGACCACGGAATCCGCCCTCTAGCCCCATGCCCGCCCGCAATAGTCTTGAGCCGATCCGCGCCAGCACTTGGCTGGTCGTCTTGGTCCACGCCTTGCTCGCCGGCGGTCTCTGGTATTGGATTCAGACCAGCGCCATCGGCTCAGAATCTGAAAGCGAAAATCTCCTCTGGCTGGCCCCTGGCGATTTTTCCGCATCGACCCTCCTCTTCTCCCGCGCGTCCTCCACCACCGTCTCCACGATCCTTGATCGCCCCCTCGCCGTGACGATCCCCACGCCACCGACTTCCGAGCCGTCCCCGCCAGCGGGTCAGACCTCCCGGACCGTCAACCGCCACATCATGCTGCGGCGCGATCCTGCGACGACCTCTTCGGGCGGCAATACCAGCGGTCGGCAGGACATGAGCGCGGTCGATACCGCCATCTATGAGGCCTTTTACAAAACCTGGGTCCCACCAACGACAGCACTCAGCCTGCCTCGGGAACAACGCACCGCGATCCTGCGCGTGATCGTCTCCCGCGCCGGCAACATCGAATCGTTTGACCTGATCAGCCCTTCGGGATCGCTCGATCTCAATGAATCCATCCTGTCGGCGAGTCGGCTGGTGAAAAAGATTCCTCAATCTCTCCCTTCAAGTTTTCCAAAAGCGCGCTACGAGTGCAGTCTGAAGTTTTTCGTCGAGTGAGCCCCCGCCCCATCCAATCCTCAATCCACCTCCTCTGCCTCGTCGGCACCTTGCTGGCTTATGCTGGCAATGCCGATGCAGCATGGCACTGGCCATGGCAAAAAGCAGAGGCAAAAGACGCACCAAATCTGCCTCCCGTGGACAAAAATCCACGCGTCAAGATCGCCGCCATCGAGGGCGCATCCGGCAGCAGTGCCGCCTCCGCACTCCGCAAGGAGCTCCTCACCGCCCGCGAGTTCTACTTGGTCAAGGACGAAGAGAAGGCGGAATACACCATTTCAGGCAGATCAGTCGGCGGCAAGGTCGATGCAAAGCTCGTGAACGCCGCAGGCAAGACTCTGTTTGAGCGCACCTACGCCGCGCCCGGTCTGGACGAAAACATCAAAGCGCTGGCAGATGACCTCATCTACACCGTCACCGGAAAGCCCGGCCTCGCAACCAGCCGCATCACCTTCGTCTCGGACATCACTGGCAGAAAGCAGATCCACCTCTGTGATTCAGAAGGTGAAAACACCCAGCAACTCACCCGCCATCGCTTTGGGGCCGTGTCCCCGGCCCTCGCCTCGGATGGAACCCTGCTGGCCTTCACCAGCTACCGCAGCGGCTTCCCCGCAGTCGTCCTCATGGACCTCACAGGCGGCTGGGAGCGCGTCATCACGGACACGCCTGGCGCTAGCTTTGGCGCTAGTTTTTCCCCCGAGGGCTCGCGGCTGGCGATGATCATGAGCTTCCTCGGGAATCCAGAGCTCTTCATCTCCGACCTTGATACAAACTCCGCCTCCTGCCTCAGCGAGACGACCGGCGTCCCCTCCAGCCCCTCCTGGCATCCCGATGGCAAGCGTCTAATCTTCTCCTTGGATGAGGGCAGAGGTCCGCGCCTCTTTGTGGCTTCGCTGGGTGACAAAGAAAACGCCACCAGTCTCTTCCAGTGGAACTGCGGCTACCGCTACGCCACCGATCCAGAGTGGTCGCCCGATGGGAAGCAGGTCACGTTTACAGCCCGCATCCGGGGCAATTTCTCCATCGTCGTTCGGGACTTCCCCAGTGGCAAATCCCGCGTCGTCGCCAGCGATGCCTCCCACCCCTCTTGGAGCCCCAACGGCCGCTTCCTCGTCTATGTCCAAAATGGCGACCTCTACCGTCACGACCTGCAAACCGGCCATCGCAAGGCCCTGATCACGAACTTTGGCGAGATCAGCGAACCGAACTGGATGAAATGAACGCGCTCAGGTTGCCTCCTCACCTTCTTCACTTCGCCCTCACCCTCTGCGCCTTGCTGACGCAGACGCAGTGTTCGAGTGTGCCCTTTCTCTCTGCCCCTGAGCCCGAGGTCGTCTATGCCTTGGGCTCCACCCAGGGCTATCCTTCGCCCACGGACCCGAAGCTCAAGCCCGTCATTCCATCGCTGAATTTTCCTGGGGATAGCTACAACGTCAGCGGCAGACACCGCGTCGCCCTCCAGAATTTTGCCCAGCGCGCCGTCGAGAGTAAGCAGCAGTACCTCATCGTCGGCTACGCAAGCCCAGATCTACCCAAGGATCAGGCCCGCTCCCTCTCAGAGCGCCGCGCGCAGGGCGTCCGGCAGCAGCTCATCCTCCTCGGCGTTGAACCCGCCAACCTCCTCACCTGCGGCGTCGGAAGCGACTTCGCACCCACTGGCCCCACCACCGGCGTGGTCGTCATTTATGCTGACGCCCCCTCCCCGGCAGAGGCCGCCACCGCAGCGACCGACGCCACGGCAGCCCCCGCTCCGTAAGGCCACACGCTCCCCCTTTCCAGTCATGTTTCGCTCCCTGCTCACCCAGCGTCTGCTCGACGCCTTTACCTCCGCCCAGTTTGAGATCCCCGAGGGCTTTTCCCCCTCAGTCGTCCTGGCTTCTGACACCCGTTTTGGGGATTACCAGTCCAATACCGCCATGGCGCTGGGCAAGCACCTCCGCACCAACCCGCGCGCACTCGCCCAGACCATCGCAGACCATCTGAAGGTCGATGATCTCTGCGAAAAAATCAGCGTGGATGGCCCTGGCTTCCTGAACTTCACCATCAGCAAGCCCGCCCTGCAATCCCACCTCAGCGACATCTGCCAGAGCGATCGCTTTGGCGTCCCCACCGTCGCAGCGCCGCGCAACATCGTCATCGACTTCAGCGCGCCGAACGTCGCGAAGCCCATGCACGTCGGCCACATCCGCAGCACCTTCATCGGCGATAGCCTCGCCCGTGTGGCCCGCTTCCTCGGCCATCACGTCACCACGGATAATCACATCGGCGACTGGGGCACCCAGTTCGGCATGATCCTCCACGGCTGGAAGACCCTGCTCGATCACGACGCACTGGCAAAGGACCCCATTCACGAACTGGTGCGCGTTTACAAGCTCATCAATGCCGCCACCAAGGAGGAGGAAAGCCTGCGCGAAGTCTGCAAGGCAGAGCTCGTCAAACTCCAGCAGGGCGATGCCGAAAACCATGCCATCTGGACGGAGTGCGTCCGCTTGACGATGGAGCAGCTCGACAAGGTCTATGCCACGCTCGGCGTCACCTTTGATCACACCCTCGGCGAGAGCTTCTACAACGACGCGCTCGCGCCCCTCGTCGATGATCTCCTCGCCAAGGGCATCGCCAGCGTCAGCGAGGGCGCCGTCGTCGTGTTCAGCGATGGCAGCGTGAAGCCTGAGGAGGACCCCTTCCTCACTCGTGACAAGGACGAATGGAAGGCCGCGCCCTGCATCGTGCGCAAGACCGATGGTGGCTTCCTCTATCCCACCACGGACCTCGCCACCATCGACTACCGCATCAACGAATGGCAGGCAGACGAGATCTGGTACGTCGTTGGCCAGCCCCAGCAGCTCCACTTCCGCCACATCATCGCCGTGACCCAACGTCGCGGTATCAACGTGAAACTCGTGCACGTCGCCTTTGGCAGCATCCAGGGCGAAGACGGGAAGATGTTCAAAACCCGCAGCGGCGACACCGTCGGCCTGCTGGAGGTGATCGATGAAGCCATCGACCGCGCCCGCACCGCTGCCGCCGAAAAAGATCAAGGCCTCAGCGGCGAGGCACTGGATGAGATCGCCCGCATCATTGGCTGCGGTGCGGTGAAGTATGCAGAGCTCAGCCAAAACCGAATGACCGATTACAAGTTCGCTTGGGATCGGATGCTCAGCCTCCAGGGCAATACCGCGCCTTACCTCATCAACGCCTACGTCCGCACCCGCGCCATCTTCAGGAAGCTTGGCGAAGACTTCGCGATGCCCGCAGCGCTGCAGATCAGCGAGGACGCAGAGCGCATCCTCGCCATGAAGCTGGCGCAATTTGCCGAGGTCACGCACGATATCCTCATCGATCACCGCCCCAACACCCTCGCCACCTATCTCTACGAGTTGGCGGATTGTTACCACAGCTTTTACGAGGCCTGCCACGTGCTGAACTCCACCGGCATCACGCGGGATACCCGGCTCACCCTGTGCCAGGCCACCTCCCGCGTGCTCAAGCAAGGTCTCAATCTCCTCGGCATCCAAACCACCGAAAGGATGTAGTTTCTCATGCGCTCGTTCGCCTTCTTCCTCGCCTGCATCAGCCTCAGCGCCCTCGCGCAAAACCCGGCCCCCGCAACGGCAGAAAAAAAGGCCACGACGCCCAAGATCCCCGAGATCGAGACCGTCACCACCGCCATGAAAAAGGCGGCGACCGCCTATCGCCGCACTGTTTCATTCAACGGCGGCTACGCTTGGTCATGGCCGCAGGACATCAGCACCGCCAAGGGGGAAAACCGATCCTCACCCTCCCTCATCATGATCCAGCCGCCGGGCACACCGGCCATGGGCATGGCCTTCCTGGACGCCTGGCAGGCCACCCAAGATCACTTGTACCTCCAGGCCGCCCAGGAGGCAGCGCAGGCCTTGATCTGGTGCCAACTCGCCACCGGTGGCTGGGATAGCGACTTTGACTTTGATCCCCGCAGCGCCGTGAAGTACCACTTCCGTCGCGACGTCCTCGCTGGCGAAACCGAGGCCCCCAGCCGCCACGGGGCCTCCACGCTCGATGACAATAAGACCCAGTCAGCGCTCCACTTCCTTCTCGAACTCGCCCACACCGAACCCGGAAAAAGCGATGCCGCGCTCCAGGCCGCGCTGAAGTTTGGCATGGACGGGCTCCTTGCTGCGCAGGAAAAGAATGGCGGCTGGCCCCAGCATTACCAAGGCCCTGCCGACCCCACCGCCCCCGTGAAGCCCGGCAATTTCCCCCAGGAATGGCTTCGAATCTGGCCCAATATCGATTACACCCCGCACTACACGCTGAACGACGGCAATCTCTTCTGGGTCATGAAGCTGCTCCTGCGCGCCCATGAACTCGACCGCGACAACCGCTATCTCGATGCCGCCAAAAAGTTGGGCGACTTTCTCCTCCTGGCCCGCATGCCCGCCCCGCAGCCCGCCTGGGCGCAGCAGTATGATCGCCAAATGCAGCCCGTCTGGGCTCGCAAATTTGAGCCCCCCGCTATCTCGTCTGTCGAGACCCTCAGCGCCCTTCGCACCCTCGTCGAACTGTGGATCGCCACCGGGGATGAAAAGTGGCTGGCACCCGTTCCAGAGGCCATGGCCTGGTTTCAGCGCAGCAAGCTTCCCGATGGACGCTGGGCTCGCTTCTACGAACTCCAGACCAACAAGCCCCTCTACTGCAAGCAGAAGAGTTACGAGCTCACCTACGACGACACGGATCTCCCCACCCACTACGGCTTCAAGACCGACGACGACTACCAGGAAGACCTCGATCAACTCACCGCCACCATCGCCAAAGGCCGGGAGGCCATGCTGATCGGACGCGCCGGCCCCACCGAACCGCGCAAGTGGGCCAAAGAAGCCAAAAGCCTCGCCACCAAGGTCAACACCGCCCTCACCACGCTCACCAAAAAAGGCTTCTGGTTGGAGGACGACCAAATCGACGCCGGACTCTTCGTCAAACACCTCAGAGCCATGACGCTCTACATCACCGCCGCCCGCAACGGCGGCGATCCCTTCAAGGCCCTGCTCGAAGCCGAAAAGCCCCGCAAGTAACCGCCCCCACGACACCCAGCCGAAGCCCGCCAAAGGAGGAATGTTCGAGGCTGGGGCGATCCCCCCCTGGGAGCGCTGGCTTCCCAGCCGGCACCATCTCCAACGCGAAGCCAAACTTCACGCATCGGTCATCGCCGCCATCACAGCGGCCACGCCACCCACTAACCCATACCTCTAGCGCCGCGTCTCAATGCGAACTTTGAGGTTAGCGTTGGGGCTATCAGTGGTGTGCATATTGGTAGTACCCTCGTCCCTCGCTGACGTCATATCCAATAACATACCCGCCACCATTCGACCAGCGGTCCTCATAGAACAGGTCACCGATTGCGAAGTCCTTGGAATATCGACTAAAATCCTCTTCCGCTACAGAAGAGTCCTTGAAAGAACTGTGTTTCACTGTTCCGAATTGATCCAGAAATGGATTCACACGCCAAATGTTTGCATCCTGACCTTCAGCAACAGGCTTTAATGGTTTCCCCAGCGAATCACACCATTTCTCGAGAAAGTCCCGATCAATGTCGAACTCCGCGATCCTGTTGATGTCCCCCGAAATGAACGTGATATTCGAAGCCTGTTTTGGGAGCCACTCAACTGACTTTACCTCGATGCCCCAACTCTTGATCCTCGCAAAGTCCCAAAGGAGAAAGCCGCATCCAAGAATGCCAACCAGAACAATTGCACCGAAGATCAAACAGCCCTTCTTCATTTTCTGATCCTATCACTTTGCCCTCCTAACAGAAACGACAATTTGAGTGCAACGCTACCTTCACCAAGCATGTTGTTTTCCAACGGGTTTCTGAACGCATGGAGTTGCTTTGACATCGGTGGGCGTGCAAAGCAACGAATGGGTTGAACTCTGCGCAAACAGGTGGCCAGAAAGCATGGGTGAATCTTCCGGAGTCGGTGTCGGGGCGGACCTTGGAGGCGCGGATCATCGGGGGAATGAGGTCATACGGCGGCAGGATGGGGGCATCTGGTGCACGATATAGGGGCATGGTGAGGTCAGGATGAGCCTATAGGATCGGCGTCGCAGTCAATGTGACGGTAACCATGGGGGCATCCTGGGCGGTAGATGGGGGCATATCGTCCGCACCATGGGGGCATGTTGCGGTGGGGATGCCCTCATACTTCCCGTGTCGCACCCGCGACGTGCTGGGGATGACCTCAGGGTGTCCAGGGGATGAGGTCATCCGGTCCGTTGGATGCCCCCATGCTGTGGGCAGGATGGGGACATCCTTGGCACCCAGTAGGCCTATACGGCCCCCTTGGTAGGCCCATCATGGGCACGACATGCCCCCATTGTGCGCGTGGACGAGCTCATTCCTGGCAAAAATGCCCCCATCCTGGGCACGATATGCCCCCATATCGTGCCCAGGATGACCTCATGATGCCCATTGGATGAGGTCATTTTTGGCAAAGATGAGTGGCGGCACCGGTTTCGCGGATCGCCCAGGCTGGTGGTTTTCCTCTTGGCCTGAGCCCTTGCGACGGTTCAAAACCCGACTGTGCAGGAGAATCAAGACCCTCAGCCAGATCACGCGCATCCAAACCGAATGCGCCGCGAATGATTACGAATGCGTGGGGAAGCCGAATTGGCGGCCATTCGCGGATCATTCTTTTCATTCGCGTTGGTTTGAAGGCCTTCTCAACTGGCCTTGGTGCTGGATTGGCCATCCCTGATCCAGAGTCATCCCCAGAATTCTGATGGGGTGGCTCTGCCTTCGTGGCAGGGCGTTTTCATAAACAACCCGGCGGCATTGAACGGCTGAGGGCGTGACTTTCTGCTAAACATAGGGCCACTTCGGGTGCATCGGAGGTTGGATGGATCCGTTTTGTTTCAAATCTGTCGTCGATACCCCGCCTCAAATCGGCCGCGCTCTCCCCGTGCGGCTTTGCCGTGAGGATGAGCTGCCGCTTTTTCATGAGCTGATGCGCCAGCATCATTACCTCAAGGGCGGGCGCAGCGCGGGCGACACTTTGCGTTACTTCGCCGAGGTGGACGGGCGCATCGTGGGGCTACTGACCTAGGGCGCGGCGGCTTACAAACTCAAGCACCGTGACCACTGGATCGGCTGGGGTCTGGGCCTGCGCAAACAACGCCTCAGCCGAGCGTCAGCGAGACAGCCAGCCTAACTCAATCCATAAAAGAAGCTGGCAACCGCAGTGGTGCAAAACCGCCGCTTCTGCCTGCTGACCAAGCCTGGCGAGGCTCCCAATCTCGCCTCCCAGGTGCTCGGCACCTGTCTGCGCCGCCTGCGCGCCGACTGGCTGGAGCGCTTCGGCTACTCCCCCTTGGTTGCCGAAACCTTTGTCGATCCGCAGGAGGCGCAGGGCACCTGTTACAAGGCCACCAACTGGCAGCCGCTGGGCCTGACGGCGGGCAGCGGCCGCCATGCGCGCGATTTTTATCAGCGGCACGACCAGCCCAAGACGCTCTGGTGCCTGGAACTGGCCAAGGACGCCCGCCGCCTGCTGGCCGATCCCGCACCGCTGCCGCCGGAGTGCCAGGCGGGCGTCATCGCCACGGCGGTCAAAGGCAGCGCTGCGGGCTATGCCACCTGCCAGAGCCTCATGGAGGTCTTTGCCAGGCTGCCCGATCCGCGCTCCATGAGCGGGCGACGTTACCCCCAGCGGCAGCTTTTAGCCATCCTCGCCCTGGGCAGGACTTCGGGCTCGACGCGTTCTATCTGCAAGACTTTTGGGTCACGGAGGCCTCTTTCCGCTTCATCATGGTGGCCTACAACCTGATGAGCCTGTTCAGGCACTTTGGGCTTAACAGCCAAAACCAAGCCACCTTGGTGACCTTGAGATCCGATTGCTTTGCAATAGGCGGGTGGACCAGCCAACACGCCCGCAAACGGGCACTCAAGCTATCACTGCCACGCCAAAAGCGCCCATGGATGGACTCCATCTTCAACCAAATCGAAGCCCGGCCACCGCCGTTTGTTTACTCCATTGCATAATCCGGGTTGAAGAACCCCCAACGGACGCCTGAACTCCCCGCCATGATCAGCGCAGAAGAATTTGTGGGCGAGGAGTGAGCAGAGTGGTATCGGCTGACTCCGGCTCAACGCTGGATAGAGACCTCGCGTCTCTGGCAGACTTACCTTGCACTTGGAGCGCTCCCTTGATCCCTAACCCGATACGCAAAGTCCTTTCTTCGATGTGCGAGCACCTCGCCCGCTGACTGCTCCGAGGAATGACAACCTGCTTGTGATCAACCGCAGCGGAGTTTAGTCCGAAGTTCTCGACAAGGCACGATTAAGGCTGTTCGCCATCGCTCTGACAGGGCTGGTAAAAGATGGTGGGTAAAAGATAAAACCTCAGATCTCTGTCATCTTTTACCCCATATCTTTTACCATCAATCAGGCCTCAAAAAGCCATTCATTAGCGCCACAACACACCCGAAAACTTCTTCGCCACGGCTTGGCGATGCTTGGGCCATTCGCGTTCCTGAAACTTGGGCCAGTCGGTGGTGCTCGCGAGGCGTTTGCCGTCGGGGGTGTGGAGGCTGAGGGTCACGGGGAGGCGGCCTTCGCAGAGCGTGGGGTGCTCTGTGAGCGCGAAGCAGTCTTGGAGCTTCACTTGGGCTTCGGGGGTGTCGTTGACGTAGCTGAGCTTGATGGGGCCGCCGCTGGGCCAGGGGAGGGTGAGGGGCACCAGCTCGTCGAGCCAACTAATTTGGCCTTTGTCGAGGTGCTGATGGAAGGCGGGTAAAAGGGGCGCGGCTTGGGCTTCTTTGACGAGGGAGAGGCCGGTGAAGGCGCGTGCGAGGCTGGTGGTGATGGCGGCTTCGTCGAAGGGAGCGAACTCGAGTTCGGGCAGGGTGGCGTGGACGAGGTTCACGCGTGCGATGAATTGTTTCAGTCGGTGATCCATGAGCGGCAGATCGAAGGCTCCGGCGCGGTGGGCTTCGGCGAGGCAACGGCCGCTGGCGACGGGATCGAGGTCTCGCTGCTGGGCTTTTTGCTCGATGACGAGATCGCGGTAGCGCACGAGCCGCATGGCGGCGACGCGCTTGTTTTGGGCATCGAAGAGGTGCTCGAGGGTGGTGCTGAGATGCTGCGGGAACATCTCGGCGATCCATGCGGGCTGCACGGCGGTGGCGAGGCTCAGGAGAGTCTGGCGGGAAGGTGTTTCGCGTAGATTGGCGGCGACGAAGTAGGCGGCGTCGGTGACCACGCTTTCGCGGACGAGCTGGCCTTGGCGTTGATCGGTGAGATCGCACTCGGGTTTGCCAGGGACGCGGCGTTTGGCGAGTTGATCGACGAAACCGGCCATGAGGCAGCGCAGGAGCGCGTCGCTGGAAGTTTGAGTGGCAGGCGCATCGAGACGCTGCTGCTGCGCGGCGTGCATGATCTGCTGGAAGGTTTGCTCCACCTGGCGTGCGACCTGGGCATTGATGCCGTAGCTGCGGCAGCGGTCGAAGCTGAAGGCGTTCGCTTTGGCGAACTCGTAGGCTCGCATGAGCGTGATGAAATCGGAGTCGGTGCTCTCCTCGAACATCTCACGGGCGGCTTGGGTTTGCGCATCATCGCGATCCAATCGTGCGAGCAAATCGCGACCACTGACCAGCGCAGCGCACAAGGCGGCATCGGGTACGCAGCCGCGCTGGCTGGCCTCGATCAACATGCGTGAGTAGCGCGGATGCATGGGCAGGCGCAGCATTTGGCGACCGATGGGCGTGAGGTCGGCATCGAGCAAGGCCCCAAGCATGGTGAGCAGGCGCTCGGCTCGCTGCACGGCCTGTGGATCGGGTTTGTCGAGCCAGTCAAAGCTGGCGGCCTCGCGGATGCCGAGCGAGTGCAGCAGCAGCACGACCTCCGCGAGGTCGCTGCGTTGAATCTCGGGCGTGTTGCGCTCGTCGCGATCTTTGTGGCTGATGACGGTCCAAAGGCGATGACAGGTGCCCGGCGAAGTGCGTCCCGCGCGGCCTTTGCGCTGATCGGCACTGGCGCGGCTGATGGGCTCCAGCAAGAGCGTGCCGATGCCGCGCTCGGCATCGTAACGAGCCACACGGGCGACGCCGCTGTCCACGACATGGCGGATGCCGTCGATGGTGATGCTGGTCTCCGCGACGTTGGTGGCGACGATCACTTTGCGCAGCGAGTTCGGCGCAAAGGCGCGGTCTTGCTCCTGCGGCTCGAGTTCGCCATGCAGCGGGATGCAGGCCACGCGCTCCCGCGTTCTCAGACCGCGCAGCGCATCGAGCGTGCCCTGGATCTCGCCACGGCCGGGCATGAAGACGAGGATGTCGCCGGGTTCTTCGTCGTGCAGGATGCGCTCGACGGCCTCCGCGGCCTGCACGGTGATCGGACGCTGATCCGGCATCGAGAGATAGCCGACCTCGACGGGAAAACTTTGCCCTTCGGAGATGAGGATCGGGCATTGATCCAAATACGCCGCCACCGGCTCGGCATCGAGCGTGGCGGACATTACCACCATGGCCAAATCCGGTCGCTGGGTCTGCTGAAGGTGCTTCACCAAAGCCAGCGCCACATCGCTCAGCAAGTTCCGCTCATGGAACTCATCAAACACCACCGCGCCGATCTTTGACAGCGAGCGATCATCCTGAAGCCAGCGCAGCAGGATGCCCTCGGTGACAAAACAGATGCGAGTGCCGATGCTCGTGTGGTCATCAAAGCGAATCTGATACCCCACTTCCTCCCCGAGCCGACTCTCGCGCTCCCAAGCCACCCGCGTGGCCACCGTGCGAGCCGCGACGCGTCGAGGTTGCAGCACCACGATCATCTTTTCCCCCGCGATCCCGGCATCCAGCAGCATCTGCGGCACCTGCGTGGTCTTTCCAGAGCCCGTCGGCGCCACGAGCACCAGGCGATTGCCACCACGCAGCGTGCGCAGGATGTCGTCGTGGATTTTCCAGATGGGAAGCGCGGTGGAGGCAGGCATGAAGTCGAGAGCGGGCATGCTAGGACTCCAGACCGGAAATGCGAACGCGAACCTGATCAAAATCGCCGTGAATCACCAGGACCCTTGGCGGGGTCGCTGGTCCGAGGAGATTTCAGGGGGCGGCAGAACCGAGAATTTGCCATATTGACGCTTGCGCCTGCCCGTGAAATTTCATAATGTTGATGGTCAGCACACTCATTCTACTTCACCACGGAGCATGATTATCGATCCTCTGAACTCATCAGGGGCGCCTTCTTTGAAGTCGTCGGAGTGGCAGACCTCGGATCTCGCCCGCAAAAGGTTGCTGGCGCTGCTCACCAAACCTGCGGACGCCAACCACATCGGCCTGCTGCCCAAAGAGGGCTGGAGCCAGCGGAATTGGCAGTTTTTGGGGGAGGTGCTGATTCCTTCACTTCTCACCCCACGCGAACCCCAGCGCAGCATCGGCGGTATTCCCGAGGCATCCGTGCCTGAGATTGGGGTCACTTGGTTGGGGCATGCGGGCTTTTTTGTGCAGATGGCGGGGGTGAATTTGGTGGTCGATCCAAATTGGGCGCTATGGCATGGGCCGGTGAAACGCGTCCGTCACCCGAGCCTCTGGCCGCATGATTTGCCAACGGTGGATTTGGTTCTCGTGACCCACGCACATTTTGACCACCTTCACCTTCCCAGCCTGCGCAGGCTGGCCCATGGGCAGCCGATCATTGTCCCCAAAGGGGTCGGCTCAGTCGTGAAGCGCTGTGGTTTCGGCCAAATTGTCGAACTCGACACCTGGCAGTCCTGCGAGTTTGAAGACCTCACGATCACTTTGACTCCTGCCCGGCATTGGGGGGCCCGGATGATCCACGACACTCACCGCAAGTTCGGTGGATACTTGATCAAGGACGATGAGCGAACCCTCTTCCACTGCGGCGACAGCGCGATGTTCGACGGCTTTGCCGAGATCGGCCGTCGTGCCAGGATCGATGTGGCCCTGATGCCCATCGGTGCCTATGATGCCCCTTCGGGTCGGCCCGTACACATGAATCCAGAGGAGGCACTGGATGCTTTTGAAATGATGGAGGCGCAAATGCTCGTCCCCATGCATCACAACACCTTCCCCCTGGGCAATGAGCCCCTGCATGAGCCGCAACTGCGTCTCGAACAAGCCGCGCTGCACCGCGATCTGACCCACCGGGTGAAGATCTTGCACGAGGGAGACTCTGCCTTGTTCTAGCCTCGATGCAGCGCCCTCCCCTGCTCTGCGCCATCGCAGCCGTGTCGGCAGATGGTTTCATTTCGCGAGGCACTGGTGTCCCCTGGGTGATCGAGGCAGACCGCCACCATTTCCGGCATGCCACCCAGGGAAAATGGCTGTTGCTAGGACGGCGCACGTTTGAAGAGATGCAGGGCTGGTTCACCGATCACCACCCTCTAATCCTGACCCGTTCCTCCGAATTCCTGCCGTCCGTTGGGCAGCCCGTCTCGACGATTGCAGCGGCGCTGGAGGCGGCCGAGCGCCAGGGTGCTGACGAACTATGGGTGTGTGGCGGTGCGGCGACGTACGCGGAGGCTTGGCCTTTGGTGCAAAAAGCGGTCATCACGCAGGTCGATGACGAACTGGGGACAGGACTCCCCTTCCCGCCGATCTGTGACGAAGCGTGGGAGATCGAGAGCCGGCAATCCCTGCCTCGCAGCACGGCTGTGGAGCCCGCCGCAGAGGTGATCACCTATCGACGCAGCCATTCCAGTATTTTCAACGTGAGCGCGGCGCAGGATTGATGTAGTCTGCCACTACCTCCCACGATTCCAGCCAACCCTTCCCAGTGCATCCCCTGCTCCACCGACTCCAACTCATCGCCATCGCCGTCGTGATGATCTGCCAACCGGGCTGCAAATCGATCACCGGCCCGCTGCCGCCCGAAGAAGAGGCTGAGGTTCCCGTCTCCGATGAGGCGCTGATCCTGACCACGATGAATTTTGAGGAAGCAAAGCGTCTGACGGCGAAACAATTGGAGATGCCGCCCTACTTTAAGGTGGCCGCGGAAAAGATCGAGGTCGTCAAAGAAAACGCTGATGGCACCCCGAGCCGCGTCAGGGCCAAGGGCAAAGTTTATCTCGAAGTCGCCTACAGTGAGCCCGCACGGATCCTCTGCCATGAGGCGTATCTCTCCGAAGACGAGGTCATCGTCCGTGGTCGCCCCATCCTCCAACGTGGCGGTAGCATGATCGAAGGGGTGGATGAATACACCGTCTTCTATCTCTACGGCCGGAAGGTGCGTGTCATCGGGAACCACCGCGTCATTACCGATGCCCAACTCGGTGCCATGGGCAGCGGCGCAGCCCCAGCCATGGGCAGCGCCCCCGGCAGTGGCGGTGTCGCCGTGCCCTTCCGTCCCACCCCCTTGCCACGTGGACCGTGGAGCATGGGACCCAATCCGCTCTTGCCACCGCTTTCTCCCACCGATGTCCCCGTGAGCATCCGCCGCGAATTGCGTGGGGGCGATCTGCCGCCGGATGACGATGACCCACTCAACCTGGGCCCCCTGATGGTTCCCATGCCTGAACCCAGCGCCCCGGCCATCGAGACGAAAGAGCCGCAGGTCGAAGCAAAGCCGCCAGCGCCAGGCCCTAAGCCCACCGAGGAAAAGAAGGCACCTGAGGCGAAAAAACCACCGACGACTGGCACCTGACCAGACGGCATGGTGCCCGTCCGGCGGGGTTCCTGAGAGCGCTGTGATTCTCGGCGATGATCCCCTTGATTCGCCCGCGTTCCGTGTCACACTGCGCGCCCTTTTCAGCCATGGCCCTCATTGTCCAGAAGTACGGCGGCACCTCCGTCGGCACCCCCGAACGAATCCGCAATTGCGCCCAACGCATTTTGGAGACTCAACGCGCAGGTAACCAAGTCGTCGCCGTTGTGTCCGCCATGTCAGGCGTCACCGACAACCTCATCAAGCTTTCCAAAGCCGTCTCCAGTGACCCCACTGAGCGTGAAATGGACGTGCTGCTGGCCACCGGAGAGCAGACCACCATCGCGCTCACCGCGATGGCGATCAATGACATGGGCGGCAAAGCCGTTTCCCTGACGGGAGCCCAGGCAGGCATCTCCACTGACCGGGTGCACACCAAGGCCCGAATCGTCAACATCACTCCAGACGCCGTGCGCCGCATGTTGGATGAAGGAAACATCGTCATGCTGGCGGGCTTCCAAGGCCAGACTCAGAATGGCGAGATCACCACCCTCGGACGTGGAGGTTCTGACCTCACCGCTATCGCCATGGCCGGTGCGATCAAGGCAGATCTCTGCCAGATCTTCACCGATGTCGATGGCGTCTATACCTGCGACCCACGCGTCGTCCCGGTCGCCCAAAAGATCCCCGAAATCAGTTACGATGAGATGCTGGAAATGGCCAGCAGTGGCTCCAAAGTGATGCAAAGCCGCTCCGTCGAATTTGCCAAAAAGTTTGGCGTCCGCTTTGAAGTGCGCAACAGCATGAACAATAACCCCGGCACCCTCGTGAAAGAAGAAAACCAAGGCATGGAATCCGTCGTCGTTCGTGGCGTTAGTCTCGAACGCAATCAGGCAAAAGTCACCATTGATGACGTGCCTGATCGTCCAGGAATCTCCTCCATCATCTTCGGTGCATTGGCAAAGGAAGGCATCGTCATCGACATGATCGTGCAGAATGTCTCCTTCCACAGCACCACGGACATCTCCTTCACCCTCAGCGCTGCGGAACTCGCCAAAGCAGAAGAAGCCCTGAAGCCAGTCTTACCTGAATTGGGCGAGGGCGTCGCCATGCGGGTCCAGGCGGGCATTGCCAAGCTCAGCGTCGTCGGCATCGGCATGCGCAGCCATTCGGGCGTGGCCGCCCGGATGTTCGGGGCATTGGCAGACGCTGGCATCAACATTCAGATGATTTCCACCTCGGAAATCAAGGTGGCAGTGACCGTGGATGAAGCGGAAATCGAACGCGCCGCCCGCGCTGTCCACACGGCCTTTGGACTGGACGCGTGAGCGTCCAAGGATCACTTCGCCTTCGTTACCTTCCGGTCGTTATCACTGGCGGAGATCTCTTTGAGCGCAGCGCTCATCTTTGCCAGCATCGCAGGCTCCGCAGCGCTCACGTCCATCGATTCATTCGGATCGGTGGCGATGTTAAACAGCGCTGAGACCTTCTTTTCGCCCTTACCTGTAACGATCAACTTCCAAGTCCCATCCGATACGGCGACCGCACTAAAGCCTGGTGCCGTCCAATAGAGCATCCGTGCGGGCTTTGCAACCTGACTGCCGCTCTTCAGCACCGTCGTCATGTCGGCCCCATCCCAGCGGAGATCGCCATCAGGCTTGGCTCCTGCGGCCGCGCAAAAGGTCGGCATCCAATCCGCGATGTGGAAGGGCACCGCTGTTTTTCCAGGACTGACCACGCCCGGCCAACTCACAATCGCTGGCACCCGAATCCCGCCTTCAAACACATCCCCCTTCTTCCCGCGCAAGGGCAGGTTGTTGCCAGGAATTGAGCCATTGGGGTAGTCGTCAGCGGGGTACTTCGTGTCATTGTTTTGCGAGGTGCTGCCGCCATTATCGCTGGTAAACACCAAGAGGGTGTTGTCGCGTTTCCCCGCTTTTTCTAAGGCATCAATAATCTTCGCCACACTGTCATCCAGATGCATGATGCTGGCCGCGTAGTGCCGGGGCACTTCGCCCGTTATGGAAGCTGGCACTCGCGACTCCCATTCTTTCGGCTCCTTGAGCGGCAGATGCACGGCGGTGAAGGGCACATACAAAAAGAAGGGCGCGGCCCCGCGCTCGCCAATCCACTTGATGGCTTCTGCGGTGATCAGATCCGTGACATGCCCCTGCTCTGTGATAAGTTTTTCATCCCGGTGCCAGGTCACAGAAAACGGCCCCTGCTTATAGAAGTGGTCCCACGGCCCCACGCCACCAGCCAACGACCCATAGGCATGATCAAAACCAAAGTGATTGGGCCCCTCCTCCGGCAATGACCCCAGGTGCCATTTTCCGGTGAGACAGGTATCATACCCGACCGCCTTCAACGCCCGAGGCAAGGTCACCGTATCCCATGGCAAGGCCCGATTGTTCTGGGGCTGCGTTACACCAAAGCGACTCCAAAAGCGACCCGTCATGAGCGCGGTACGGGTCGGACTGCAAACGGGTGCCACGTAGTGGTGCGTCAATTCTAAGTTCTCTGCCGCCAACTTGTCCAAATGTGGCGTTGGCGCATTGCCCCCATGGAATGCCACATCCGCCCAGCCCAGATCATCCGCCATGATGAAGACGATGTTTGGCTTTGCCGCAGCACGCCCATTTTGGCAGAGGCAAAACGCTGCGATGCAGGCCCCGAGGAGAGTGGTTTTCAAAGTCATGACGCCCAGTTAACGACGCTACGCCTGGTAAATTGCGCCTCGCGAAAAATAGTCAACCATCATGGACGCAAGGCCATACCACACGTATAGCAATCAACGCCTTATGATCCCGACCCACGCAATCGCATTCATTGCAGTCCTGTGGGCAGCGCCCGCCCTCCACGCGGAACGAGCCTTTGGCTTCGGCTCAAATTCGCGAGGAGGTGAAGGCGGCGATGTCTTGACCGTCAATCGACTCGACGATGAAGTGCGCCAACCCAAGCCGGGCATGCTACGGTGGGCCTTGAACCAACCTGGCCCGCGAATCATTCGCTTCAGCATCGCAGGCACGATCTCGCTCAAAGATCGCATTGTCGTCCGCCAAGGGCGCGTCACGGTGGATGGCAGCACAGCCCCCGGGCTTGGCATCTGTGTGCGGGGCGGATCTCTCGAGTTCGACGGCTGTAGCGACATCATCCTGCGCGGACTCCGCGTCCGACTTGGCGATGAAACCACGCTCGACCGAAATCGTCGGGAGAAGCGCAAACGCCCCCAGAATTCATCAGGGCTCGACTGTATCGGTCTGCATGAATGCCGCCGAGTTCTGCTGGATCATCTCTCCCTGTCCTGGAGCTGCGATGAACTCCTCAGCGTCGTCCGCTGCCAGGACGTCACGGTGCAATGGTGCCTCTTTGCGGAACCGCTCAGCAACTGGAAGTTGCACCCTTATGGCGATAACCACGCCTTCGCCCTCAATGCTAGCGCCAGCACCCTGACCGTTTATCGCTGCCTCTTTGCCCATTACATCATGCGCGGCCCACAGTTTGAGGCCAATGATATGCGCAAGGGCGATCGCTGGGGCGTGAAGATGGAGGCCATCGGCAACGTGATGTTTGACTACCAGAGATCGGGCAGCCGATACACCGCCGGGGTCGAAGATCACAAGAGCGATGCGGTGGGCAAGACCTTCCAATTTCAATTCATTGCCAACGAGTACATCGCTGGCGATCCCTCCCAAAATCGCCCCATCGAAATCATCCTCAAACACGGCACCGCCGCCAATGTCCGCGCCGGAGTGGCGGACAATGGCTCTGCTGTCCTCGGTGGCCTGACTCCAGCACCCCTGCTATGCCTCACGGAAGACGGCCACCGCCTCGAGGAGGCCGCTTCCTCCGTGCGCGCACAGATCCATGAAGGGCGGCTCTTCAGCTCCCCCAATGCACCACCCACAACCCGTGCCTTTGCCGATTGGCAGCGCTTCCTAGCCACCGTCGGCTGTTCTCACGCCCGCGATGCCGCCGACGCCCGGATCATTGAGGAGACAGCCAAACACCGCAACCGTGACCCGCTCTCATCCCAAGACAAAGTCGGTGGGTGGCCGGATCTCGATGGCAAAGATCGCGCGACGTGGGATGCGGCCAGACGTCTTTTGGTTCGTTAATTTCCAAGGAGACCGATCTCCCGTGAATTTTTGGCTGGATTGCGCCGCCGCCAACGTTCAGCATGGCTGCCATGACCGTTTTTCTAGCCCAAGCCGCCACCTCCGCCATCAATACGTGGCCTTTTGTCGTCCTCGCCATCAGCGTGGTTTCATTGATGCTCATGATCGGAAAGCTGCGAATGCACCCCTTCATGGCGCTGATGTTCGCAGCGTTGCTAGCCGGATTGATTGCCGATAAGGACACCTTCAGCATCATTGGGAAAGACGGCAAGGCGACGGACATGCCCTTCCTCACAGGCACCGTCGAACTAGTCTCCAAAGGTCTCGGCGATACCGCACGAGACATCGCCATCTCCATTGCACTCGCCTCCATCATCGGCATGGCGCTGATGGAAAGTGGTGCCGCAGATCGGGTCGTGCGTGCCTTCCTGGGCTTCTTCGGGGAAAAACACGCTGGCTGGGCTTTGATGTGGAGCACGTATTTCCTCAGCGTTCCCATCTTCTTCGATACCATGTTCATGCTCATGGCCCCGCTGGCCAAGGCGTTGCGAGTCCGAACGGGTAAGGATTACCTCCTCTACGTGCTCGCCGTTTCCTGCGGCGGCGTCATCACCCACTCGCTCACCGTTCCCCACCCTGGACCCATCGCCATGGTGGACACGCTGAAAATGGACGTGGGCGTCTCCATCGTCGGCGGACTCCTCGGCGGTCTGCTTCCGGCCATCGTCGGCTACATGGCCTGCGTCTGGTTCAATAAGCGCATGGAAATCCCCCTTCGCGAGACGCCCGGCACATCCCTCAGCGATCTCAGCGCCATAGTGGATAAGAAGACCAGTGATCTGCCATCCTTCTGGTTGTCGATCATGCCCGTCATTCTCCCGATCATTCTGATCAGTGCATCTTCCGTCTTCAAAGTGATCGGCGATTCTGCTGGCGCTGGCACCGCCTGGGCAGTCTCCGCCCAAGGACTCTTTGGCGGAGTGGAGGGCTTCAATTCCATTCGCACCTATGTGGACTTTGTGGGACACAAAAATATCGCGCTCCTTCTCGGGGCACTGATCTCCCTCGGCACCCTCGCCCGCCAATGTCGTCTCGGCCTTGGCAGTCTAGAGAAAATGATCGGACCTCCGCTGGAGACTGCGGGCATGATCATCCTCATCACCAGCGCAGGCGGGGCCTTTGGTCTCATGCTACGCAGTGCCGGAGTGGGCGAAGCCGTCAAGGAGGTCGCCTCCGGCTATGCCATGAATCTTGTCTTGCTCGGCTGGCTCGTCTCCTTCGTTGTTCGCATCGCGCAAGGCTCCGCCACCGTGGCAATGATCACCGCCTCCGCCATCATCGCGCCATTGCTTGATGGTGCGACGCTGGAGTTCCATCGGATCTACGTCTTCCTCGCCATCGGCTGGGGTGCCATGGCTTGTTCATGGATGAATGACAGTGGCTTTTGGGTCGTCTCCCGCCTCGCAGGCCTCACCGAACGCGAGATGCTAAAAAGCTTCACCATTCTCCTCACGATCATCTCTCTGACAGGTCTCATCATCACCTTCGCCATGTCCAAACTGATGCCGCTTGTGTAAAACGTGGCGGCGCTGTTCGCCAAAGCCTCACCCCGAAAATGACACGCGCGATCCTGCTCTTCACCCTCCTACCATTCGCCGCTCTCGTTGCGGAGCAATGGCCTCTGGAGAAGATGGAGCCAAGTTTCATCCTCCAGGGCAATGCGGCGCAGGCACCGGGAGTGGTCGGGCAAAGCCTTGTGCTCGATGGCAGTTCATTGATCGAGCTCAAGGACAGCGCGGCATTGACATCCACACCCGGTTTCACGGTCTCCATCTGGTTCAATCCTTATCAACTGACTAACGGCCAGCAACTCATTGCAGCGAAGAATCGTTACTCCCTCAATGAGCGAGAGTGGGGCATCATCCTGGAACCCGACGGTCATGTGAAAGCCTATCTGCGCCAAGGTGGATGGAGCACCATCACCTGCAACAAGCCCATTCAGGCAGGCCATTGGCACCGTGTCACTCTGACCATCGATTCGGGCAAAGCGTCACTCTATTTGAATGGACAAGCTGTGGGTGAAAAGACGCTGCACACCCCGATTCAAGCGACCAAGGCCCCAATCACTCTGGGTGGCATCAATGACCAAGGACATCTACGCCAGACCTTCCTGGGTGCTCTTGATGAATTGCAGATCGAGCCCCGTGCCTGGACTGAAGATGAGATCACCTCCAGCTATCATCCCGTGGCGACCACCCACGAACTTCCCGCCTCCCCTGTTGCCGATTTCCCTGTGTGGGATGCCTCGAAAAAACTAGCGGAGGCCAAGGACCTGCCCGTCCTGGAGGATGTCGAATTCCACGTGATCAAGAAGTGGAACAAAGCGGCCGATGGCTACACCTTTCTCCATGGCGTCGGTCTGTGCTGGCACCGGGGAAAGCTCTATTCATCCATTGGCCACAATAAAGGTGCCGAAAACACCGTCACCGAAGAAGCCCAATATCGAGTCAGCGCAGATGGTGGCAAGACATGGGGCGAACTTCAGGCAATCGACACAGGCGATGAACCAGACCTCGCCGTCAGCCACGGCGTTTTCCTTTCTCACGGCGGAAAGCTATGGGCCTTTCATGGAGCCTATTACAACAAGATGGAACGCATCCACATCCGCGCCTATTCACTGGATGAATCGACTGGCCAATGGGTGCACCACGGCATCGTGATCGGGGATGGCTTTTGGGCCCTGAACCAACCGGTCAAGATGAAGGACGGCAACTGGATCATGTCTGGGATCAGCGCTGGCCCCTATTCAAACACCAAGACCTTTCCTGCCGCCGTCGCGATCAGCCACGGCGATGACTTCACCAAGTGGGACTTCGTCGGCATCCCTGTGCACGACGGACTCAAAATGTGGGGAGAGTCCAGCGTGATCGTCGATGGATCAAACGTGCTCAACATCGCCCGCTATGGTGCTAAGCCGCTGGCTTTGGTCGCCCAGAGCACCGACTACGGACGCACCTGGGGCACAATGGGCGAAAGCAACTTGCCCATGACCACCTCCAAACCCGCAGCGGGAATGCTCAGTACCGGGCAGCGATATCTCGTCTGCACCAACGCCGCAAACAACGGCGGCAAGCGCTACCCGCTGACCATCGCCATCAGCGAACCGGGCAAGGCGGTCTTCAGCAAAGTCTTTGTCATCCGCCATGCCGATCACGCAGGCCCCGGCGAATCAGCGCCCAACGCCAGCCTATCCTATCCCTGCGCCACCGAACACGAAGGCAAGCTGTACGTCGGCTTCTCAAACAACGGCGGGCGCAGAGGCAACCTGAATAGTGCTGAGATGGCAGTGATTCCGCTCGAGAAGCTGCAGTAGATTCGATTGGCGAACGCTACATCGCTGCCAGCGTCGCCGTCAGCAACCTCCAAAATTTCTGCGCCGATGAGATGCTGGCGCACTCTTTTTCGGAGTGCGCCTCGTGGATCGTCGGACCAAAGGAGATCATATCCAACCCCGGATAGGCGATCCCGATCACGCCGCATTCCAGCCCCGCATGACAGGCCCCCACCTTCACCTCATGACCAAAGAGGTCCAGGTAGATTGCCTTCATCTTCTCCAGAATCGGTGACTCAGCGCTAGGGCTCCACCCCGGATAACCATCCGCATGCCAAACCTCTGCCCCCAACATCTGAAACGGAGCGGCAAACGCGCTCGCCACATTGTGCTTGCTCGAATCCACTGAACTGCGTTGCAAGCCGCTCCACTCTGCGCGGCCTCCGCCCAACTGAATGAGCGAAAGATTTGAGGAGGCCTCGACCAGATCTGGCACCACCGGGCTCATCCGATAAACGCCATTCACGACCGCCTGCAGCGCCAGAATCAAGGATCGCTGGGCTTCTGGAGCCATGGCGAGGATGATTCCATCGTGAGGCCCTGCTGGCTCGGCAACGATACTCATGTTGGGCTCGATCAATCGATATTCCTCCACGATGCCCTCCACTTCGCGCCGAAAAATGGATTCAAAACGCTCGGCATCAATGACCACCACTTCCGCCACACATTCCGCAGGAATCGCATTCCGGGCACTGCCACCTCGCATCGAGGTCAAGGCCGCCACCTCCTGCCCAAAGGCACTGAGAATCCGAGCCATCAGCTTGATCGCGTTGGCGCGGCCCTCATGAATTTGCAGGCCGGAATGACCACCGCGCAGACCCGAAATTTTGATGGCAACAAGGACCTCGTCAGCCACGTAACCCGCCTGGGGATAGTTATAAGTCGCCAGCGTATCGGTCCCACCGGCGCACCCGATGGTAAAGGCATCATCTTCCTCAGAATCCAGATTCAGCAGCGTCTTCCCCGTTAGCAGGCCGGGCTGCAGGGCCAGAGCACCCGACATCCCCTGCTCTTCATCAATCGTAAACAAGGCCTCAATCGGAGGATGTGACAGGTCCTTCGATGCCAGTACGGCCAAAATCGCCGCTGCCCCGAGCCCATTGTCTGCGCCCAGCGTCGTGCCGCGTGCACGCACCCAATCCCCATCGACCCACATGTCGATCCCCTGCTGGTCAAAATCAAACTTCACTCCATTCCCTGCCTTGTGGACCATGTCCAAATGCGCTTGAAGAATCACCGGAGGACATCCCGCACGATCCACCGACGCAGGCTTTTTCACGATCACATTGCCACCGCTATCCACCATCGAATTTAGCCCATGACGCGCAGCGAATTCACGGACAAAAGCCACCACTCGTTCTTCGCGCTTTGACGGACGCGGAACAGCATTCAGATCGGCAAAACAGTTCCAAAGAGCGGTAGGTTCAAGGGCGCGGATGTCAGCGTGCATAGAGTTGATTTGATTGGCAATCGGATCAGGCTGCGTCTGATGCGGCGGAGATTCAAGGACATTCAGCTCCGATGACGAATCGGCGCTACGAACGCACACTCGGCCCATCGACCCATTGGGGCGGGATCATGATCTGACGCGGCACATCGGGCACCCCGTGCTCATGCTGGGACAGTTGCGTAACGATCAAATCCACTGCCGCAGCAGCCAAATGATCGCGCCTCTGGTAGATCCCCGCAAAGTCCGTCATCTGCGGAGTCCAGTCATGCACGACAAATCCGATATCTCTTGGCACACGCATACCCAACCGCTTTAGCCAACCGGGGACATGCGTATCAAAGGTGATCACAGCATCGGCTTGATAATCGCACAACCATTTGGCAAAGGCATCAAAGCCGCAGCTGATGTCGTTGCGCGGAAACAGCAACAGCGGCACCCGCGCCTCCGCAGGGAGACTCTGCTGCCAGTGAAACAGGCCACCACTATAGCCAAACTGAGATCGATTCACGATCCAACTCGTCACCGCCACTCCGATGCGTCGATACCCACGCGCGGTGAGTTGCTCTGCCGCCATCTGGATGCCCAACGTCATATTGCCAGCACACATGTGCAGCGCTGGCTCTTGCATCGCATTGCCAAACGTCACGGCTGCGAACGGCGAATAGTCCAGCTTGCTGCACGGGAGTTGCATGCTTTGAGGGGAAATGATCACTCCCTCGATCCCGCGTGCATGCAGGATCTTCTGAAGCTTCTTCGGCGTCAGCCCGTCCTTCCCCAGCCAAAATTCCTCCACCGCGTAGCCATGCGCTTGGGCGCGATGTCGGATCGGCTCGATCGGCACATACTGATAGGACGGCCCCAGCAGGCCATCTTGAGGCACGTGCTCACGGATCACCGCGATGACTGCCCGGACCCGCGTTTCCTTCCGTCCGCGCACCACCTGCATCATGCGCATCAGATGCGGGTCCGGCTGGTAGTTCAGCCGCTTCGCCTCGGCTTGCACCCGGACTCTCTTCTCCTCAGAAACCTTGGGTGCGCCGCGCAGAACTCGGGAAACGGTCATCATCGACACACCCGCCGCACGGGCGATGTCTTTGAGCGTTGGCTGGGAGGAAGCAGGCATGGTGTTAGCATAACACGCCATCCGATGCGTCAACCGGGGAAATACCCCGCCTATCTCTTCCCTTGAGTTTACAAGGGGTGGTACCGGTGGTCGGACTCGAACCGACACATCCTCACGGATACAAGATTTTGAGTCTAGCGCGTCTACCAATTTCACCACACCGGCAAGTGAGTGACTCGCTTCCCTTTGTTCAAGGGACGCAAATCGACGGGCCGATTAGATAAACGCAGGTGAATCAGTTTGCAAGGCTTTTGGTGGTCCTAAAATTTCCCGGAGCAAAATGGCCTGCCGAATGGAGTTCGGATTGTGCAGCAGTTCCTGGAGTGCCTTCATCTGTGCTGCGTCGGCGGCCAAGGCATCCGTAGAGGGTGCGTGCGCCGAATTTTCCCCAATGATGGTGTCCATTTGCGGAATCCGAGTCATGTAGGCGGTCTCGACCTCGGCGACTCTTGCCTGCACCGGCACTTGATTCGGGCGATACTCTGCGGCCGTCGGCACCTGCCGAGTGCGCGCCATGGAAGTCGGCTGCCGAGCCGGGGGAACTGCGGGGCGGGTAGCCTGAGGAAGGGGCGGTGGTGCGGCGGCTGGCGATGTCTCCGGCTTGAAGAGGTCCCGCAATTCCGCCCAGGGATCGAAGGCCTTATCGCCACCGCCCGGAGGCAGTGGAGGGACTCCTGACTGTCCTGACTGTCCTGACTGGCCAGTCTGTCGCCGCCATGCAGCCTCGCGAAGCGCTTCTTCTTCGCGATCCAGTTCGGGCGGGGCGGGCTTGCCAGTGCGACTCTCCTGAATTCTGCTGCCAAGCCAGCGCACAAATCCGACCACGACAATCATGATCAGAAAGGTGATCTGGCTCCAGTCAAAGTCTCCTTTCATGCAGGTGGGGTCTCAGGTTAGACAGTCAGTGCGGCGCGGACTAAGACTTGGTGCCGGATTCCCCGACGGACGGCCCAGCGATGCGGCTGCGCATGTCGGTATCGGCGAGGACGTTCTTGTACTTGGCGTAATCCATGATGCCGAGTTGACCATTGCGGAAGGCTTCTGCGATGGCCATGGGGACCTTCGATTCGGCCTCTACAACGAGCGCACGCATCTCTTGAGTGCGGGCAGCCATTTCCTGCTCAAGGGCGACGGCTGCTGCTCGGCGCACTTCGGCATTGGCCTGGGCGATCTTTTTGTCTGTCTCCGCCTGCTCCGCCTGAAGCTTGGCACCGACGTTCTCGCCCACATCCACATCCGCGATATCAATGGAGAGGATCTCAAATGCAGTGCCGGCATCGACTCCCTTCGTCAAAACCAATTTCGAGATGCTATCGGGATTTTCGAGCACGTCTTTGTAGGAAGCTGCGGAACCAATGCAGGTGACGATGCCTTCCCCGACGCGGGCGATCACCGTCTCTTCCGTGGCACCACCCACGAAGCGGTCGAGATTGGTGCGGACGGTCACGCGGGCGCGGACGCGCAGGGAGATGCCATCCTTGGCCACAGCATCAATTTTGCCACCGCGGCCCATGTCAGGCTGGGGACAGTCGATAACTTTCGGGTTGATGCTGGTGCGGACGGCTTCCAGAACCGTCTTGCTGGTGCCCTTACATGCGAGGTCGATGGCGCAGGCACGGTTGAAGTTGAGCGACATGCCCGCCTTGTCCGCCGCGATGAGGGAGAGGACGACGTGATTGATTTCGCCACCCGCGAGGTAGTGGGCCTCAAGCTGATCGGTATCAATCGGGATACCTGCCTTCGCCGCCGTGATCCGGCTATCAACGACGAGCGCATTGGGGACGCCGCGCAGCCACATGGCGACGAGAGTTGGGATGCTGACGGGGGCATTCGCGACTCGGGCACGGAGCCAAAGATTGAAGAATTTTCCGACCAACATCAGCAGCACCAAAAGAGCGATGGCGACGATGGCAAAGATAAGGGTTCCGATGGCAGGCATGATGTGAGGAGTGGTTGAGTTGGTGTTGAAGAAAGAATACGAGATGTGACTGCGCTGCATTACGCTCCATCGAAGCATTCTGACGCAGGAGATTGCACTTGGGCTGGCGAAACCGTCGCCATTTGGGCGATTGGCAGGACGATGAGATTTCCGGGATCGCTACCCACGACGCGAACGCGTGTACCTGCCGCAGCAAAGCCTGCGAGACAGCGCACGTCATGGCGTTGTCCTGAAAAATCAGCGCGTCCAAGCGGACGCAACTCAGTGAGGGCAACACCTTCCCTGCCCTCCATCGCTTCGGCCTCGCCCAAGGAACTGGGCGTGGCGATCTCGGCAGTAAGCGTGAAGGTTCGGTGAAAAACCTTTACAGCAAAGAAGCGCATCCAAACGACGATCGAAAGGATGCTGCCGACAATAATGCCACCCGCCACCAGCAATCGTTTGTCCGTGGACCATCCCCCCAATTCGTCTGCGGAAAGCACCAGGATCACGGCCAGCAAGAGCACCGCAACGCCAATCGATCCCGCGATCCAGCCGGGAAGAAAAGTCTCCGCAATCAGCAAAAGCAGACCGAAAACGACGAGGATGAGGATGGTCGAGATCATGGAGGTGCGGAGTAAGGATGAACGCTCTGACGGCCAAGGTCAATCGCTCATCCCGCTTATCTTCAAGGTGCAGCCTTAATTTCGTCCCAGACCTTTGTCCATTTCGCCAAATCCGGGCCGAGATCGTCGATCACCTCGCATCTTGCCTTAATTTCCTCTGGAACCGTAACCGCTGGGTTCTCTAAGAAGTCCGCGCTGACCCGCTTCAGTGCCTCTGTATTGGGGCAGAGATAGCCCATCCACTGCATGTTTTTGGCGGCGACTTCAGCATCAAGAAGGTAGTTGATGAACTTGAGCGCCAGCGCTGGCTGAGGGGCATTCTTGGGAATGACCATCTCGTCGCAACCGATGGTGACACCTTCCTTCGGCACGAGAATCTCCACCCGATCATTTTCCTCCGTCACCTGGAAAAGATCGCCACTGTAGCCGTGCACCAAAAGAAACTCTCCCGAATCGAGTCCCGCCTTGTAGCCTTCGTTGTCAAACTTGGCGATGTTCTTCTTCCAGCGGATGACGACATCACGTGCCTCTGCCAACTGCTTTTCATCTCGCGAATTCAGACTGTAACCGAGTGACTTCAGCGCCGCGCCGACGGTTTCCCTCATGTCGTCAAAGAGAGTACTGCGGCGACCAAGGTCTGTTCGATCAAACATCGTCCAACTGGCCTCTGCATCTTTGATCCGATCTTTACGTACCGCGATGACCGCATAGCCAACGGTGTAAGGTACGCTGACGGTCATCTTGGCATCGTGAACTTTGGTCAGCACATCAGGATCGATATTCTTCAGATTTGGCAATGCGGCATGATCTAGATCGCGGAGGATCCCTTCCGCCTGCATCACCTTCACCATGTAGCTGGTGGGGAAAATCAGATCGTAGCCGGCAGCACCAGCTTTGATTCGCGCATACATGCTTTCGTTTGAGTCAAAGGTATCGATGACCACCTTGCAGTCGTGCTCGTCTTCGAACGCCTCAACGACATCCGGACTGACGTAATCCGCCCAGGTATAGACATGCAAGGTGTCCGCAGCAAATCCACAGAGAGGAAGAAAAGCGGCGGCGATCAGGGCAAGACGGTTCATGATTTGGCAGGGGGGCGATTGAGTCGATAAGAAACAGTGACAGCGAGACAGGTGAGGCAGAGCAACAGGCTGCTCAAGGCATTGATTACGGGCAGATTGCGACTTGTCTTCATCATTCCTGCGATGCGCAAGGGCAAGGTCGTCGTGCCCGGCCCCGAAACGAAGAAGGTGATGACAAAATCATCGATGGAAAGAGTGAACGCGAGGAGGGCACCGGCCAAAATTCCGGGCAGCAGAAGGGGCAGGACCACCTTTCGCGCCGCCTGCCATGGGCTCGCGCCGAGGTCCCTGGCCGCATCAATGAGAGTGGGATCAAAATCGCGCAATCGGCCCAACACGACCATGGCCACGTAGCTGATGCAAAAGGTCACATGCGCGATCCAGATCGTCACAATTCCAGTCTCGACCCCCAACGACACAAACAACGCCAGCAGCGCCATGCCCATGAGCAAATCGGGAACCACAAGTGGCAACGTCACGAGACCATGGTGCACGCCTTGAAACTTCGTGGCGTAAGAACGAAGCACCCACGCAGCCAGCGTCCCTAGAACAGTCGCAGCCAGCGTCGCCGTAACGGCCACCTTCAGGGTCACCCAAAGCGCCGCCCAGACTTCATCGGCAGCCCAGAGCTTCTCATACCATTTCAAGGTAAACCCCTCCCAAGTGCCACCGAACCTAGATTCGTTGAATGAATTCACCACCAGCACCACCAAGGGTGCGTAAAAAAACACCAGCACAAGAGCCGTGATCAGCAGTGGTAGCAGAGACCTCTTCATGCGATGGGGACCTCCTTTGAAGCGTAGTGACGACGCAGCGCATTCACCATTAACAGCAACAGGACTCCAAGCAGGAGTAGCGACGAAAGCGCGCTCGCCTCAGGGAGATTGCGATCACTGAACACCCGTTGGGCAATCTTGTTGCCGATCATTTCAGAGTCCACACCGCCAACCATTTGGGGGATGACGTATTGCCCGATGGCACCGATAAAGACCATCAATGATGCGGCGGCCAGCCCGCCCCTCACTCCCGGCACAAAGACTTCCCAAAAGGCCCGCAACTCTCCAGCACCAAGATCCCGCGCTGCGTCGAGCAAGGAGAAGTCGAACTTCTCTGCGGCCGCGTAAAGTGGTAGGATCCCGAACGGAAGCTGCACGTAAAACATCACGACGACAACCGCCCCTGCGTTGTAAAGCAATTGTTGTTCCTCCGTCATCACCCCCATGCTGATCAGCGCTCGACAGAGCATTCCATCGGGATGGAGCAGCGTCCTCCAGGCGAACACGCGGATCAAAAAGTTCGTCAAAAACGGCAGTACGACCAAGAGCACCATGATGCCCTGCCAGCGACGTGACATGCGGGCCAGATGATAGCTCATTGGCAGAGCCACGAGCAGACAGAGCAAGGTCGAAACCGCACTGATCCACAACGTCCGCCACCAGATTGGCAGATACGCTGGATCGGCGGCGGCCTTAACGGCATCAAGTGTCCAGCCAGATCCAACGCCACCATGCAGATCGGCCGGACGAAACGCCAACACCGACACTAGACCTATCGGCACGGCGAAGAAAACCAGCAACCATAGCAGCGATGGAGCAGACAGCAGAGCCTCAGTGACTCGTCGTTTGAACGGCTGATTCATCATTCAAGTACTGGCTGTGTCGAGCAGATGTAGCCGGGTGGGATCGATCACCAACTTCACCGCCGCGCCTCTCGCCAAGGCTGCGTTGCTGTGCGTCTGCACCAAGAGGCGTTGCCCTGCACAGGTCACCCAATAGCGAGTAAAGGCCCCAAAGTAGATCACTTCATCAACGACCGCCGAGAGGCCAGACGGACCCGAATCGAGGCTGGAAACCATTAGATCCTCTGGACGGAGACTCAGGGTGACATTTTTCCCGACGGGGATGGAAGTGGAGACAGTGACTTCCCAATCTTCCAGCCCAGACACGGTCACGACGCTACCACTCGCAGACGCCCCAGTGACGAGACCGTCCAAGAGATTGGTGTCGCCAATAAAGGACGCCACAAACGGAGTGCGCGGTGCCCGGTAAAGAATCTCTGGCGCATCTATTTGTTCGACCCTGCCCGCATTCATCACCGCGATACGATGGCTCAGGCTCATGGCCTCAGCTTGATCGTGGGTGACGTACACAAACGTCGTCCCAACCTCACGATGCAGTGCGGCTAGTTCGACCAGGAGGTGCTGGCGCAGCTTTAGGTCCAAGGCGGCCAGAGGTTCGTCCAGCAGAAGGACTCTCGGCTGGTTGACGAGCGCCCGGGCAAGCGCGACGCGCTGTTTTTGGCCACCGCTGATCTGAGTGGGCCTTTTTTCCGCGTGCTCCTCCAGTTTCACCAGCGACAGCATCCGCTCCACCGCCGACGCAATCTGCAGTCGGGATTTCCCGGCCATCTTCGGTCCAAAAGCGATGTTTTCCCGGATGGTGAGGTGCGGGAAAAGGGCGTAGTTTTGGAAGACGGTGTTCACCGGGCGCTTCTCAGGCGGCAGGCTGGTCACATCCTTGCCCTGGAGCAGAATTCGCCCGCTGTCTGGGGCATCAAATCCGGCGATGAGTCGCAAGAGCGTGGTCTTGCCGCAACCGCTCGGGCCTAGCAGGGAAAAGACCTCCCCTTCACGGATCTGGAGGCTCACACCGTCCAGCGCACGGTGGTGCCCGAAGCGCTTGCAGAGTGCATCAATGGCCAAAAAGTCCTCCATGCGGCAGCCGTAGCGCGATTCAATCGACTGCGCAACCTGCCCAACGGGGGCGTCACTGGAAATACCTTGTGCGGAGGCGCAGAGTCGATACCATAGAGGCTCTATTATTTGTTGCAATTGCGTGTGAAAATCCTGGCTCTGCTGGCATTGATCTCCCTCGGGATGGCCCCTTTAGGGACTTCCCAGACCGCGTCTGCCCCTGAGCCGGGAGATCAAGTCGCTGCGGCGGATCGGCTCGCCCTTGATGTTGAGCGTTTGAGGAACCACCGCCAGCTGGTTGAGGCCAGCCTGACGCCCCTGAAGACCTACATTTCCGCCCTCTATTTGCTGGAAAAACAGAGGGCGGAGTCTCGGGATTACCCCTCCGCCATCGCAGCCCGTGATGAACGGCAACGCATGGAGTCTGAATTGGATCGGCTGGCCAAAGAACTGCTGCTTTTGGAGTCGCGCGAGCGGACGTTAAAGGCGGAACAACTACCGGACGTCATCAATCTGGCCATGGACAATGCCGAATTGCAGGGTGTCAGTCGCGACCCCGGAACAGGCGCACTGACACAATGGCAAAAGCCTGGTGCGACGGCCACCTGGACACTGCCCAACCTGCCGCCGGGCGGTTATGAAGTCGTGTTGGTGTATGAATGTGGCGCGCTCGAAGGTGGATCATTGCAGATTAAAGAACGGACATTTACCCTGACGACGGACATCGCCACCACGCTGCGTGGGCCAGCGGAATTCAACATCGGGACCCTAAAGATCAGCGATGGCGCAGGGCAACTGGTGCTGACGGCGCGGACCGTGGTGCGTGAAAATCTGATGAAGCTGCGGGAGCTGAAACTGATCCCGGCCAGCCGTTGATACTTCTCAAATTTGATGTCTTTCTTCTCGTCCCCATTCCCATTTCACCCCAGCGCAGTCCTTCGGACGGCGGTTGTCGTGGCGTCTGGGTGCGGACTCGCCTTGGGACAGGTAGTCCCTGCCCCGACCCTTGATCCAGTGGCCTTGGCAACACTGCGCTCCACCTTTCTGAGGTCTGTGTTGACGGGCTCGCAGACATTGACGGATCAATACACGCGAGCACTGCGCAAATTGGAAAACGAACTCGCCTTGGCCGGGGATTACGAGCAGGCCTTGGCGGTTCAACAGCGCAACGATGAACTGACGGCGATCTATGCCAAGGCAGATGGAGCCCTGGCGCAGAGTCTTTCCATTCCCCTAACCGCAGCAAAGGCCAAACTTTCGGGTGTCAGTGCAGCCGAGGACGGTTCCCTGTCGGGCTGGCGGACCGTCGGCAGCAATGCTGAATGGACCTCCATCAAGATCACGCCAGGAGGCTTCAATCTTGAGTTTGATTACACGATGGGCGATGTCCCCGTCACCACGCCGTCTGCGACCGTCACGGCCCGGCAGATGCCAGTGGAGCGGGCACTTTTTGACTTCTACGAGGCATCCTTGCTCGCCGGTGCTTCCGAAAATCGACGAAGCTTTGAACTGGCCCGCACCCCTGATCCGACCAAGCCCGGCAGCCAGAGGGTCGGCCCTGTGCAGTTCACCCGCAGCCCGATCACGTTGCGGTTGTCTGCGAGCAGTGGATACCCGGCTAATGTCATCCGCTTTTCGAATCTGCGCCTAGTGCCCGTCGATGCATCCCCGTCGGACTCCGCTGCGGCCTTGGTCGATCCGAGGGAAGAGATCCAAAAATTACGCGCTGCCTTTGCAGCCGACCTCACGGAGGCTCGCGAACCGCTTTTGCTGAGCCAAAAAGCCACCCTCATCACCCTCCAATCACAACACCCGACCATCGCCGCAGAAATCAAGGCCGAGATCGACCGGATCGGGAAGAAAGAGAGGGGGGCGACCGATGAGCCACGCCTCCCCCGCCCCATCGCGGCGCTATCTGGCCTAGCTGGATTTCAAGACTTCAACGACGCCCGCTATGTCTCTGCGCCGGGGAATACGGGGGATCGTTTTAGCATCAGCCACGACGGCCAAACCTATGATATTCGTTTGTTGTGGATCGCTTGCGCTCCGCTCACCAGTTCGGTCGATGATTCGCACCCCAAGGGCTTCACCAAACATTTCGGAATTGATGCTGCCGATGCGCCCCTGTTCGCACGCGCCGCGCAAGAGTTCACCGCCGGATATCTGGAAGGCAAGCCCCTGCGCGTTCTGATTCGCAGTGCTATGGATCAAAGCGGTGCCTACCCCGCCTTGGTCTTCGTCGAGCCCATCGGCCTGTATCAGAACGTCCTCGTCGGTCAGGGGCTCGCGGCCGTTCTGCCACTGGCTCCCGGCAAAAGGACCCTGATGGAGACGGCCCTTCACGGAGCGATGAAGGATCGGGAAGATGACGCACGGAAGCGCGTGCCGCCACCGGGTGCCTGGGCCATTGGCAAGCCGGAAAAGAAACAGCCGAGCGGAAAACCATGAACCGATTGTTTCCACTTCTTCCCTTCGCCATCCTGCTGGCTTTATTGCCCGCAGGGCATGGCCGCAGCCAAGCTGCGGGCGCGACAGCCGCTGCCGCACCGGCACCTGCGCACCCGGATGATTCTCGCCTCAAACAGTATGAGGCCACCTACCAATCAGAACTCAAGAAACTGCATGTGCCTCTGCTGAGCAAGTACCTGCTCGATCTCCAACGACTGAGCGCCCAAACGACCGATCCTACCGAGCAGGCGGCCATCACCGCTGAAATCGGTCGCGTGCAAAAAATCATCACCGCAGGCGGCGTCATCGATCTGGCTACGGCGGCTCGCGGCACCCGTGAACCCTCGCCGCTTGGGGCATCGGACAATGACTCGGCGAACCCCGCAAAGCGCCAAGGGCGGAGCCTGCTCACCCTGACACCCGCAGAGGCACTTTCCGTCGCGCCGCACTTCTCTGGCGCTACTGAAGCCGCTGCGATCGCCCAGATTTCGTGGAAGATTGATGCTCTACCAGCAGGGTCCTACGAAGTCATCGCCGAATATTCGTTTCCCGATATCGCAGGCGACACGGCACTGAAAGTCACTCTGGGGGACCAAGTCATCGAGACCAAACTGACCACCATGCGCGCAACGAAGGACGCCACACAGTTCCGCATTTTTCGCCTCGGCAGAGTGGATTTTTCGGCTGCGCTCAGTAAAGAGTCCCTGACCCTCACCGTGGGCGACGGTCAGACCGCCCCCTATCCCCTGCTGCGCCAATTGATCCTGACCCGGGCCAAGAAAGACGAACGCCCAGTTCCACCACCATTACCCGTCAAGAAAGACGCTGCCGTCCAGTGACGCATCTGTCTCACAGGCAAATCGATTTTCCAGATTCAATGCTCCCCTAGCCACAGTTGGCTCAACTCAATACGAAGATGAAATCCACCCACCACACCTCCCGCCGTCGCTTCCTCCAGACCAGTGCCGCCGCCTTGGGCTTCCCCACCATCATCCCTGCCAGCGCGTTGGGTCGCGATGGGCGGCCTGCGCCTTCAGAGCGCATCACCGTCGGCGCGATCGGCTGGGGCACCATCGCCGGGGACTGGACTCCGTCCTTCCTGAATAATGAAAAATGCCAAGTCGTCGCCGTGGCAGATCCGATGAAGGAATACGGGCACTACGGCTACAAGGGCGAAGAAACTGGCGGACGTGAGGCCGGGCGCAAAATCATCGACCAGCATTACAGCCAAGCCGCGAACAAGCCCGTCAAGACCTGCACCGCCTACGCAGATTTTCGCGAGATGATGGAAAAGGAAGATCTAGACGCCGTACAGATCTCCACGCCAGATCACTGGCACGCCTACATCGCCATCTACGCAGCGCGAAAGGGAAAGCATATCTACGGCCAAAAGCCGCTGGCGCTCACCATCGCCGAGGGTCGCCGCATGTCGGATGAAGTCAAAAAAGCAGGTGTAACGTGGCAGACAGGGAGCCAGCAGCGCAGCGACATCTATTTCCGCATGGCCTGTGAGATGGTTCGCAACAATCGCATCGGCAAGATCCAGCGTGTTCTGGTGGGATTGCCGGGTGGCCACTCCAATTGGAACCAAATGGGGGATCAACAGGCACCAGCCCCGATTCCGGCTGACTTCGACTACCAGATGTGGCTCGGCCCAGCGGCGGAGATGGAATACCGCCCTGCCCTACTGCCCCTCAACTGGCGGCACAACTTCAATTTTAGCGGCGGGATGATTACCGACTTTGGTGCCCACCACATCGATATCGCCCAATGGGGGCTGGACATGCAGTTGACCGGACCGGTGGCCTTGAAAAACATCACCGGCACCATGCCTGCCGCGACGGAGCTCTACAACACAGCGACCGCCTTCAAGTTTGACTGTGTCTATGAAAACGGACTGACCATGACCGTCGGGGACACGACCTGCAAGCTCATGCCCCAGGTCGAAGCTGCCACGGCTGACACGAAGAAGCCTTTTGATCACGTCGGTATCCTCTTTGAAGGGGAAGATGGCAAATGGATCTGGGTCAATCGCGGCAAGATCCTAGCCAGCGATCCAGCCATCCTCCGCGAGAAGATCGGCCCCAACGAGATCCACCTTTACGAGAGCAAGGACCACAGCGACAACTTCCTTACCCACATCTATGACGGACAACCAACAGCTGCTCCCGTCGAGGTCGCCCATCGAACCATCAGCATCGCCCATCTCGCCAACATTGGACTCCGTACTGGCAGCACCGAATTGCAATGGAACCCGAACACTGAAGAGATCGCGGGGAATGCAGCGGCGAGTGCATTGCTCAGCAAAGAATGGCGGAAGCCTTGGGCTCTCTAACATCGTGACCTGGAGACCTTCCCAACTTCTACACCGGATCTTGCCCGCCCTGGTCATTCTAGGTGCGGGCATTCGCAGTCAGGCACAGACATCAGAGTCGCCGCCGATCACTGCGCAGGCCTATCTGTATGTCGAGCCGTATCAAACACGGTTCGAATTCATGGTGGATCTACGCACCGCACTGAGATGGCTAGAGGTGGGTGACTATACCGTCGCCCAACTCCCCGCAGATCAGGCAGAGACGTTGACGGGGAAGGCCACGACCCTGGCGCAGACCTGGTATGAAGCAAAGGTGGATGGCAGCACCTCCACCCTCGCACCGCCCAGCGCGCACATTGTGCGCGGCAAGCCCGGCCAGACTCTGCCGCTGGAGCCCACCGCGCCGATCATCGTCGCGGACTGCATGCTTGGGCTGATCTGGGAGGTTCCCACCGGCGCACAGCCCCAGCAAATTCACTCCACGTTCCGCTGGACGGACACGCATCTCAAAAGCATCCCGGTCACTCTTTTTTACGGCAAGACCGTGGATCATGGCGAAATCTTCGCCGCAGCCCCGTCCGTCCTCTGGCAGAATGAGGGAAAACTGCCCCCGCCCGCCCCCTTGGCAAAAGTCCCGGAGATCCGTCTCCCGACGCCGGTAAAGGTGCCACTCGGTGTCATCGCCTGGATCGTAGGCGGCCTCATCTTTTACATCACCATCCGCATCAAGGACTACCGACTGCCGGGGGGCGCACTCCCCTACCTCGGCGTTTGGGCACTGGGGGCGCTTCTTTTCTTGCCCCTCCTGGTCGTGCGGATTGAGGACCCCTTTGCCAAGCAACCTGATCCCGTGGAGACCAATGACCAGGCCCAGGAGATCGTTGAGAAACTCATCCACAACGTCTATCGGGCCTTCGATCAACGGACTGAATCCGATGTCTATGATCGACTGAAACTCAGCGCCGACGGCGAACTGCTCCGCCAACTTTATCTCGATACCATTCAGTCGCTGAACCTGGACGACAAAGAATCCGCACGGGTCCGCATCGAAAAGTTCAGTGCGAGCGTGGATAAAGTGGAGCCCGGAGAACTGCCACACGAGTTCATTGCAACGACGAGTTGGGGAGCCATCGGCAGTGTCGGCCACTGGGGGCACACCCATCCCCGGACCGTGACCTGCACGGCTGAGATCAAGGTCACGCCCGTTGATGGGCAGTGGAAAATCACTCACATTGAGGTCCTGGAGCAGCGTCGCCTTTAGTCGGCGGGCATGGAATTGGCACGAAACCTTCACCCATCGACGTGGTTTCATCGAACGTAACTCTCTCCTTAATGGTCAAAGCACCCGGTCCATTCCACCTCCCATGACAAAGCACCCACTCACGCCCACACGCTTGAGCTGTCTTGTGCTGCTATGGTTAGGGATGCTGCCATTGCTCGCTGTAGATCGTTACGTGAGTCCGACAGGCAGCAATAGCAATCCCGGCACGCTCGCCCAACCCTATCTCACCATTGCCAAGGGCATCACCAGCGCAGCCGCCGGAGATATCGTTTACGTCCGGGCTGGCACCTACGCCGAGCGGCTCAATTTGAATGGCAAAACGGCAACGGTTGGGAGTCCCATCGTCATCCGCAATTTTCCAGGCGAGTCCCCGATCATTGATCCATCCGCAACGACTGGTGAGCCAATCGTCCGGATCCAAAATTGCCGATACATCACGATTCAAGGGTTTGAAATTCGCAACTTCAAGACTAGCTCTCGCAGCGTGACGCCTATTGGGATTAGGATCACCGGCAGTTCGCAGGGCATCCAAATTCTCGACAATCGAATCCACGACATCTGGCAAAGCTACGCTGTGCTCGATGATTTTGGTGCCAACGCGCATGGCATCTTGGTCTATGGAAACAGCGCCACCGCCATCAGTGAACTCGTCATTGATGGCAACGAAGTTTATAACCTCCGACTCGGAGCCAGCGAAGCGGTCGCCATCAACGGTAACATCAATGGCTTCCAAGTAACCGACAACGTCGTTCACGATTGCAACAACATCGGGATCGATGTCATCGGCTTTGAAAAAGCGGACCCGAATGTCCGTCTCTACTACGCCCGCAATGGATGGGTGGCCCGCAATGTGGTCTATAACATGGATTCGCGATACAACCCAGCCTACGGTGGTGACTTCACCACAGGGGGCGGCAGTCGCTCCGCAGGCGGGATCTATGTCGATGGCGGGGCGCAGACACTGATTGAGCGCAATCATGTCTATCAGTGCAACTTTGGTATCGAAGTCGGCTGTGAAAACGCTGGCCACAACGCAGATCAGATCACCGTGCGCAACAACTTGATCCGCCACAATCATGGGGGCGGGATTTTCATTGGCGGCTTCAGCGCGAATGTCGGGGGGACGACCAACTCGAGTTTCACCCACAACACCCTCTACCAGAACGATGTGGATCGGTCAGACAATGGCCAAATCAGTCTCCAAAACAACATCTCCGGCACGGTGATCACCCACAACATCATCGTCTGCAACAGCACCTCAAAGCAGTTCATCCTCAATGATAATACCACCTGCACCTTTGCCACGGGTGCCATTGACTGGAATCTGTACAGCGGCACCACGAGTAGCACTGCTGAGTTTGAGTGGCGGAAACAATATAAAAGCAGTTTCAGCACTTGGCGCACCGCATCCCTCCAAGATGCCAACTCCTTTTTTGCAACCACGGTAGCTTTCTCCAACCCGGCAACCTTCGACTTCAGCCTCCAGGGGAGTTCGTCCGCCATTGATGCGGGCAATCCAGCATTCGTCCCTGCGGTGGCAGAGGAGGACTTCTTTGGTGCCGCCCGAATCGCCGGTGTGGCGGTGGATATTGGAATGGCGGAGTACGGATCGAGCATCCCCTTTCGCCCCACCGCAATCACTGATGAACCAACCCTTCTTGAGTACGACCGAGCAACACTCAACGCCACGATCAACCCCAACGGTTTTGAGACCACCACCTATTTTGAGTACGGCGCAACCACCGCTTACGGGTCAACCACGACTCCGCAGAGCAGCGGCATGGGAACGGTCGATCTTCCCTTGGTAGTGGGTATCACCGGCCTTACCCACAAAAAGACCTACCATTATCGCGTCGTCGCCACCAATCTGAATGGGACGACCCGCGGTGCCGACAAAGTGTTCGTCACCCCAGCCATGCCTCCGCCCGTGGTGACAGTCCCCCCGCAACCCCTGCTTTTGCCGCTAGGCGACTCCGCAACATTTGGCTTTACCGCCACCGGAGGCCTGCCCCAAACGGTCCGCTGGCGAAAAAATAACGTGTCGATCTCTGGCTCAGCCTCACTTGCTGAAAGCTATGTCATCCCCGCAGTGGCATTGACTCACGCAGGCAGTTACAACGTGTTGGTGACCAACGGAACCAGTTCCACACCGTCCGCTGCTGCGCCACTCGGCATCGTCAACACCGCCCCAGCCCTCGTCACCGTCAACTTCAATACCACGTTAACGCTGACCGTCTCCGCAGCTGCCCCCGCAGGTCTTCTCAGCTACGAATGGCTGAAGGATGGAAACCCCATCTTGGCAGACGCGCGCATCACTGGCGTGACCAGCACTAAGCTCACCGTTAAACTCGCCAACGATGGCGACGCAGGTGACTACGTCTGCCGTGTCACGATGGGGGCTCTTACCCTTGATACCGGTGCGCGCACCGTTTCCATCCGGCACAAGCCAGTGGTGAATCCGCTGGTGCCTGTGATGCCGTGGACCGTTAGCGGCAGCGTGACGGATACCGTCACGGCACAGAATGACCCCACCTCGTTTCGGATCAGCGGACTTCCCTCGGGCGTGACTTACAATCGCCTCACTGGACAGTTGAGTGGAAAGCCAGTTCGCGCCGGACCATACACGATCAAGATCACGGCCACAAATCTCGCTGGCACAAGCGCACTGGCCACTTACATCATCAACGTGAGCTCCCTTCCCGACGCCGCGATTGGGACCTTCCATGGCCTAGCAGATCGCACCCCAGACTTGCTCCAAGATTCCCTCGGCGGAATGTTCCGATTCAGCGCCTCAAGCTCGGGTGCCCTTTCTGGCAGCATCACTTTTGGAGCCCGCACCTGGCGGTTTAGAGGCCGCCTCGATGCCATCGAAGGCACAAATCCAACGGCCACCATTCCGATCTCCCGAGGCCGGACGTATCCAGCATTGACGATGTCGATTTCCATTCACCAGACCTCCGGTGTGGTCACTGGCACGCTGACGGATGGCAGCCACACCACCGCCGTCGATGGCGTTCGCAACGCATGGAACGCCCGCTCAAATCCAGCCAGCGATTTCACTGGGCGCTACACCGCATTATTAACGCCGCCGGGCACTCTTGATACAGATCCTAGCTATCCGAAAGGTCATGGTTATGGCAGCACGTCGATTGCCACCTCTGGCAAGGTCGTCTGGGTCGGACGAATGGCGGACGGCAGCAGTGTGGTGCACTCGACCATCCTCGATTCAGCCGGTAAATTCCCCCTGCATCGCCTCCTCAATCGCTCTTTGGGTTCGGCCCAAGGCTGGATCACCATCTCCCTGGATGGCGGATCGCTGTTTGCAGATAATGGGGTCGGCGGCGATGTGTCATGGTTCAAAAAACCGGAGACTGCAACCACCGCTCGCAATTATCGCGATGGCATCACGGATCACTTGCTGACAGCTCGCGGCAGCCGCTGGCTGCGCCCATTGACTGGGGATCTTTTGCTCGGACTCCCTTTGCCTCCGGCAGAGAACAACCTTCAGGTCGCACTCACTCACGGTGGAATTGATACAGCAGCCCAATCGGCGAAGGCGACCCAGGCCTTTAGCCTGAGGACAAACCACACGGCCATCGTCAGTACAGGCTTCACCAATCCTTTAAAGATGACAGTCGGATTGAATGCCACGACCGGAGCCATGAGTGGTCGCTTCACCCTGACCGACCCGAATCCATCCGGCAGCACTCGGCCCATCGTCAGGACGATCTACTACTACGGCGTGATGTTGAGAGTCCGGGAAACCGGTGGCGGCTACTTCTTGATGCCAGCGTTGCCAGATCCACTTCATCTCCCGCCGATCACAAGCACGAACTCTGATATCCTTTCAGGCCGTGTAGATCTGACGGCAACGCCACCACTTCCGCCGTAGTCCAACCCAGATCGCGACAGGCACCGCGACTACTCCACTAGATAGAGAATTCGGCCGCAGGAATCGCACTGGCAGAGGTGCTCGCTCTGACGGAGATCCTGAATGGTGCTGGTCACGATCTTCATGTGACATCCGCCACAGATTCCGTTTTCCAGCGGCACCACGGCGGAGTCGCCGCGACGAGTGATCAATCGGGTATAAAGTTCAAGGGCAGCCTTGTCCACTGGTGCAGCAAGCTCCGCACGCTCTGCCTGCAAGTCCTTGAGTCGAGCCGTTATCCCGGCCACACGCTCATCCAGTTGAGCTAACTCGTCATTAACCCGTGCCTGAGTCAGCCCCAACTTGTCTTGGGCAGCTTTGAGCGCCTTCTTGCCTTCATCAAGAAACTCCATCTGCTCGATCTCTTTGTCCTCCAGACCAAAAACATCCTTCTCGTAGCGCTGGATTTCATGCCCGAGCGCCTGGAACTCGTCGTTCTTGCGAGTTTCAAACTGCTGATCCTGCAAGCGCTTGATGGAGGTCTTACGCGTTGCGATGTCCAGTTCGATCGATTTGATCTTCAGTTCCACCTCTCGAATTCGCAGCGTGGCTTTTTCCACTGCCGCCAGATCCCCTGCCAATTGGGCCTTGGCCCGGGCTTGATGATTGGGGATGTCCTTGAGGTCCTTTTGCAGATGATTGATGCGCTGATCGCGCTCCTGCAACTTTAACAATTGGGTGATCTCTGTCAGCATGACGTATGGTACTGCCTAGATACTGCCGGGTTGCGCGCCCATGTTCAACCCTTACTTCCGCCCCACGTCAAAAATCACACGCGCATTCTCGATATCGCGACCGATTTGGGCCTGAAGTTCGTCGAGGCTCGCGAACTTCAACTCACTGCGGAGATGTCGCTCGAAGATCACCTCCACCAGTTCGCCATAGAGATCTCCGTTGTAGTTGAAAAGATGCGCTTCTAAAACCGCCATCGGATCACCACCATCTACGGTGGGACGATGCCCCAGATTTGCCACGCCCTCGTAGCGCACAGACCCGACCCTGACGTGCACCGCATAGACTCCCAGCGGCGGCAACTGGGGATGCTCCGGAAGGGCCACATTGGCGGTTGGAAAGCCTAGCGTCCGACCAAGTTGGCGCCCCTTCTGGACTTCCCCGAAAATGCCGAACTTCCGGCCGAGAAGCCTTTCAACGGACGCAAAATCCCCGGCCGACAGCGAGTCGCGGATCCAGGTGCTGCTGATCACTCGGTCGCCTTCTTTGAGCGAGGGCACCCCATAGACAGCAAACCCCAATTCCGCGCCCAGTTCCATAAGGAGATGCACATTCCCTTCCCGCCCCCGCCCAAACGCCCATTCGTAACCGACCGAAATGCAACCGAGAGGCTTCGCGGCCTGCGCCAGGGACCGCACAAAATCTCTCGGTGGGGTAGCCGCAACCTTTGGGTCAAAGGGACACAAAAGCACCCCATCCACCTTCATTTCGGTTAGAACCTGGATCAAATGCTCCGTCGTCATGAGGCGACGCGGCATCGCCTCGGGACGCAAGATTTGCAAAGGATGCGGATCAAAGGTCATCAGCACCACCTGCCCATGGTGCTGACGTGCGTGCTCCTGCGCGGCGCGGATCACCTCTTGGTGACCGCGATGCAGCCCATCAAAGGTGCCGATGGCCAAAGCCAAGGGACCATTCAATTCACTGAGTGCGGCAACAGAACGCAGGATTTTCATGCGGCAGAGACCCCACTTGCGCCGCCTAGTTCTTCTTCCATTCCCAATGCTCGCCAAAGAATCCCGCGTCGGCAATACCGCCGGGACCCTGACTGGTGCGGGGTTTTGTCAGATCAATCACCGCCCAATCCGGTAGTTTTGCGACCTGGCGGGCATTGTTCAAGTAGTCGTATTCGCGATACGTAAAGCTGCTGTTAATGACCACATACTTCGCGGGATTCAGCGGGTTGGGGAAGATCAGAACGGGTGCATGGGAACCGGCGGCGTAGTCTTTCCCATTGGCCGTTAGCATTTGCTGCGTCCACTTGATCGGTAGCTTCTCCAACACCCGCGCGATCAGTGCGTTGCTCTGTGGATCGCCCCAGAGCACCAGATTGTTCGCGGCAATGTCCGCATCCGTCACAGCCGTATCCGCCTTGACCATCGCATCACCACGGAATTGCCGACGCCACTCAAAAAGAGCCCGATCCGCCTCCAACTTTACCCACTCATCCACTTTGGGATTCCAGCCAGCTTTGGATGGCTGCACCATGAGGAAGGCATCCATGAAAGCATCATCGATCGGTCCTTGCAGCCCGTGTTTCTTCACAAGCCCATCGTTTTCAAAGGCCCGCAGTGTTTCCTGCCATTTGCCATCCGTCTTGCGCAGATGCACCCGCCAAGAACGATCTGACCGCGGACGCGATACACTGACTTCTTGCCCATCGATCTTCACCGTTGGGCGCTTTAGCGGGCTCAGTGGCGAATGCCCGGCCGAAACATCCAGTGTCAGCGCCGCAACGTTTTGCGTCTTTACCTCCACGGCAGAATCCGTGACCATCTTGGCGTGGACGCGGGTGCGCTCCCAGTGCTGCTCCAATTCATCCACGACGACCCAGTGCATGTGGTTGTAGCGCAGAAAGTAGGTCGTGAAATGCACCTCATAGGGCATCTCCGCCCGGCCAACACGAACGATGTCCACCAGTCGTCGCTCGATTTCCGCCAGGGAGTCAGGATGCAGTTTATGCTCCATGCCAGGGCCGATCAGATGCAGCAGATCCATGTTCTCGCCACGCAGCGCGGCCTCCATCGCGTCGGCGGCCTGCTTTTGCCGATCCTTCTCGCCACTGTAGGCAATCGTTGGCAAGTGAATGAAGTTCAGCGCGTTATCCGTCGCATTGTACCAATGCCACAGCTTTTGCTGATACCACGGTGCCGCATACACATCCTCGTTTTGGAACACCTTCAGGAACTCTGGCGTCTCAGAAAAACCAGCGCCAGGGGTGGCCGCACACCACTTATCTGCATAATTGGCCGCGAACTGCCAGGTCGCCGCACCGCCCATGCTAAAGCCGCGAACAACGATGCGATTGGTGTCGATGTTATAAAACTTCGCGGCATGGGCAAGAGCCTCAAAGAGATCGATCTCGCCTGCCAATTTGTTGGCGCAAGAATAGCGACCGTAGGGATGCAGGACCAAGGTGTTGGCCGGGGAAATTTGTCCCACCTGCTTGCGCCGCTGATCGAGAAAGCTGAGCTCACTCAAAGTCTCGCCTCGACCATGGAACCAAGTATCCAGGCGGGAAGGCGCACCACTATAGTTCCCAGGGATGACCATGCCATAGGGTTGGATCGATCCATCGATTTTTGATCGATAAGCCCGCACCACCAGACCCGTCTGCTTCGTCCAGGGAGTCTGTCCGGCCGCCAACTGGCTAGCCCGCGTCATCCCTTCAGCCAGTAACTCTGCCGCCGCTTTTAGCTCGGCGGGTTTAAAGACCTCGTTGTAGCGGAGCGCCCAATCGACCGCTTTGTGGTAGATTTCCACGTCCGGCAGCAGATCTGGCAGCATCGGATTTTTGGACTGCGCTTTTGCGGCGGCATCAATCGCGGTGCGCAGAGCCGCCAGCCCGGTTTTGAGGGCATTTGCCTCTTGCTCAGGAACCGGTATTCCCGGAGGCGGGATGGGGCGGACTTCGGCCGATTGATTGTCTTTGGGGCCATCCGCGAGGACCAATGAAGCCATCAGGGCGGAAAGGCAGGTAACGTTAAAAACTCGATTCATGCGCAGGTGATAGGAATAACAAATGGACAAAGGAAACGTTCAGCGCGGCTTACTTTTTCGCTCGCTTCTTGGTGCCACCTTTTTTTGGCTTCGCCTCGGAAGCCAACGGTACGGAGAAGATCTCAAAGGGTCCCGCCGTGGCCCCATCAAATTCAGCCGAGGCCTCCAATCCGGCCTTTACGATGTCCTCTGCAGTCTTGTAGCGATCATACACGGTCGTCATCGCACCCAATGCAAAATCACGCCCCGATCCCGCTGCCCAAAAGCGCATGAACTTTTGTGCCGAGCGGAAAGAGTAGATCGCGTAAATTCCTGAGGGGTTCGCCATCAGACCATAAAACTGGGTCGTCTCATACTCGTCGTCGTTGTTCGGATGGGCCGACATGAAGTAGTCCGTCTTGAGCGTATGATGGGCATAGCGCAGCGACTCAAAAATCGCCTCTGCGGAGGAGAAATCCCGGGGGCGTGCCGCATCCGAAAAGTAGCTATTCAGCACCACAAGACTCGTGGACGTCCCCGTCAATCCCACATAGGTATCCCCCACCAAAGTGATCTTCGTTTTGTTCTCTACATGGTGAGCCCGCTGGCGCAGAGAACCAAGACAACTCAGGGTATCAGCGCCGATGCAGGCGACTCCATTTTTTTGTGCGACGACGATGGTGGACATTGCCGCCAGTGAAGCAGACAATCCCCCTGGCACAAACTTTATCTGACCATCGATAGCATCGCGCCGACAGCAAGGCTGCGGCGAACCGCAAAACATGTCCGCAGGCGGGGTCGCTGCGCAGCAAAGGAGCCGGGCTCTTGAAGATTTAGTCTGCCCTAGCCACAAGATGCTTGGGCAGATCGGTCACCCGCTCACATCCGACTTGTTCCATCACCTGCTTGAGCTGACGCTTCAGCATCGTCATCGTGTGATCGCCGCCGTCTTTGCCGAGAGCGCCCACGCCATACATCCAGGACCGCCCCATGAATGCGAACTTGGCACCACTTGCGATTGCACACGCGACATCCGGCCCGGAGCGCAGGCCACTATCAATCATCACGGTCGTGCGTCGGCCAAATTTCTTCGCTAGTTCGGCGAGCGGCTTGATCGTGGACTGCCCCGCATCGAGCTGACGTCCGCCATGATTGGAGACGATGAAGCCATCCACACCGAGGCCGAGAGCTGTTTCCGCATCTTCCTCCGTGACGATCCCCTTGACGACGAGCTTGCCCTTCCACTTCTCGCGAATGGCAGAGATCTTCGCCGGATTCAGACGACCCGAAAACGTCCGATTCATAAAGAGGCCGAGGTGCTTCATGTTCAGGCCTTTTGGCAGGTAGGGCTTCATCGTTTTGAACTCCGGCGCACCTGCGGCAAGCTGGCTGAAGGACCAAGTCGGATGGAGCATCATCTGGATGACGTTCCGCAACGTCATCCGAGGCGGGATGGACAACCCATTGCGGATTTCTTTTGGCCGATAGGCAAAGGTCGGCGTGTCCGCCAAAATGACGAGCGTGGGAAAACCTGCGACACGCACTCGTTCGATCAACTTATCGCGAAGGTCGTCCTCCGTTGGGTGGTAAAGCTGGAACCACGCTCGCCCTTCGGTAAGTTCCGCCACGGTCTCAATGCTGGCCGTGGCTACGGTGCTGAGGATAAAAGGCAGGTTATGCTGATGGGCAGCTTTTGCGAGAATCTCCGTCGCCCGGGGCCAAATGAGCCCTTGCAGTCCGATTGGCGATACCCCGAAAGGCGCATCGTAGGTCGTTCCGAAAAGTTCGGTCTTCAAATCAGAGCCCGGGTAGTCGCGCAAATACCATGGCCGCAACTGCACCTGACGGATCTCATCCGTGTTACGCTGCAGATTGATGTTCGAGAAGCACCCGCCCTCAAGATACTCGAACGCAAAGCGTGGCGTGCGCTTTCTGGCGCGTTCGCGCAGATGCTCAATAGAGGGGTAGTTGGAATTAAAGACTTCAGACATGGGAAATAGCGGATCAGGATACGCAGAACCACCGCCGCCTCCATCGCGCAAATCAATCCCAGTTTCAACCCGCTCCGTGGCCACCATCCCGCAATTCATGGGAACCCCACCCCCGACCGCCCACTTGCGTTCCGTCCGACTCCATCGTAGTGACTGCCTGTCATGAATCTAAAGCTCGATATCGAACCTTTCCGCGTCCCAGATGGCAGCCCATTCAAACTCGCCAAGGCAAAGACCAAGGTGAAAGACGTCTATGACGACGACAAACACTACGATGCCCTGATTCGCGAATACCAAGAAGAAATCGACGAACTCCAGCAGCAGATGTATGCCCAGGATCGCCATGGTCTCCTGCTCGTCTTCCAGGCCATGGACGCCGCCGGTAAAGACAGCACGATCAAGCACGTCATGAGCGGCATCAACCCTCAGGGGGTAGAGGTCCACGCCTTTAAACGTCCGAGTGAAGAAGAACTCGACCACGATTACCTCTGGCGCACCACGCAGAAGCTCCCACCACGCGGCCACATCGGGATCTTCAACCGCAGTTACTATGAAGAAGTTCTCGTCTGCAAAGTGCATCCCGAGATCGTGACGAAATACCAGCGACTCCCCGAATCAGCCACCACCAACCTCAAGAAGCTCTTTGATCAACGGCTCGAAGACATCCAGAGCTTTGAAGCCTACTGCGACCGCAACGGCATCCACATCGTGAAGTTCTTCCTCAACGTCTCCAAAGAAGAGCAAAAGGACCGCTTCATCGCCCGCATCGATACCCCGGCAAAGAATTGGAAGTTCAACGATGGCGATGTCAAAGAACGGGCGTTTTGGAACGACTACATGGACGCCTACGAAGACGCCATCAAAGCAACCGCTACTGACGAGTGTCCCTGGTATGTCGTCCCTGCCGATGACAAAAAGAACATGCGACTCATCGTCAGCGCGGCCATTCTTGCCGAGCTCAAGAAACTGAAGCTGGCGTGGCCAGAACTCCCAGCCGATCAGAAGGCGACTCTCGCCGCCTGCCGGGAAGAACTCATGAACGAACCCAAGTAGTGCCGAACTACAGTACCATCCCAAAGTGATGGCAATTGATGTCCATCCCTTTGTGCAAATAGAAGCGGTGAGCGCCGAAACGTTGCACCCCTGAATCCAAGTGAAATTGGTCACAGCCTAGCCGCCGCGCTTCGTCCACCAGCCAATCGATCAGCGCACTGCCATGCCCCGCACCACGTTCGGGCTCACTGCTGACGAGGTCATCAACATAGAGGAACCGCCCCCAAGCCAAGTTCTCCATCACCCGAAAGCCAGCGACCGCGACCACTCGCCCCTCCACCTCCGCCGCGACAAAGCGGTAGCCTTGGGTCATCTGCATCAGCACTCGTTCCACCAAAGAATCGTCGCTGTATTGATGTCGCAATTCGCGCATCACTGGCGCACAGCGTCGCACGGCCACCGGGTCACAAGCTTCAAGGATTTGCGGATTCATGGCCAAAGCTAACGCCACAATCAGGGAAGCGAAAGCCCCGAGGATAAAGTTTCGCTCGCCTGCCTCAACCAAACAACCCGAGTCAGCGCGCCCTCCAGACATTGGGGTTCGTAACCATTCTCCGATCATCGGCCATACATGGTTGATTTGACCTTAAAATGCGTTCAACAATCCCACCCCACCGACGACTCCACCGCAACAAATCCTCGTTTTGAGCCGTAACCGTCCCCGCCTTATGATTCCCCGCTCCTATCTCCTCGCCGCCACCCTTTCCTTGACCAGCCTCGCTGCCCACGCCCAAAACGTATGGGTAGAGGCAGAAAGCTTCGCTGATCGTGGCGGTTGGATGTTGGATACCCAGTTCATCGGGATCATGGGCTCTCCCTATCTCCTCGCCCACGGCATGGGGCGTCCGGTCAACGACGCCTCCACGACGATCACCATCCCCGCCGCTGGCAAATACCACCTCTGGGTGCGCACCAAGAACTGGGTCGGCCCCTGGGATGCCCCTGGGGCACCGGGGCGTTTTCAGGTCTCCGTGGCAGGGAAGAAGATCGATCACGAATTTGGTGCCGCAGGCAAAGATTGGCTTTGGGAAAAAGGTGGTGAAGTGGACCTAGCAGCCACCACCGCCGAGATCACCCTGCACGATCTGACCGGCTTCGATGGTCGTGTCGATGCGATTCTCCTGACTCCTGATGCAGGATTCACACCACCTGCTGATTTTGACGCCACTGCCAAACTGCGCCGCGAGATGCTGCAACTCCCAGAGCAAGCGCCGGAGACGGCAGAGTACGACTTGGTCGTCGTCGGAGGTGGCTATGCAGGCCTCGGTTCCGCCATTTCGGCCGCCCGGCAGGGCCTAAAGGTGGCCCTCGTACAGGATCGTCCCGTTTTGGGCGGCAATGGCAGCAGCGAGGTCCAGGTCTGGGCGCAAGGTGGCACCCGCCGCGGGCTCTATCCACATCTCGGCGAGATCATCGAGGAGTTTGCCGACCGAGCCAGCAACAGCCCCGCCGCCGATCCCGCTGAATACAACGATGCCCTCAAGGAGCAAACCGCCCGCGCGGAGAAAACCTTGGACCTCTTCCTCAACACCGCCGTTTACGGGGTCGAGATGGACCCGGCCAACAAGAACGTCATCCGCTCCGTGACCGGGCTGGATACACGCACGGGTAAGGAGACCCGCTATCGCGGCAAGTTCTTCAGTGATTGCACCGGGCACGGCACTGTGGGTGCCCTGGCGGGTGCCAGTTTCATGTTGGAAGAAAAAGGCCGCATGGGCATGAGCAATATGTGGGTGCTGAAGAAGACGGATAAACCCACCCCCTGGCCAGCCACACCCTGGGCGCTGGACCTGAAGCCCGATGACTTCCCCGCCCCCCGGCAAGTCGAACCCTTCGGCGTCAAGAATAAAGGCAACATCGCTGGCTTCGATCCCGGCTATACCCCAGTGGCCAACGCGGAAGATTTCCTGCATGGCGAGTGGTTTTGGGAGAGCGGTTTCGACCAAGATCCGATCAACGGGCTTGAGCGGATTCGCGACTGGAATTTCCGTGCTGTCTATGGTGCCGTCTCATCCCTGAAAAAGAACGATCCAGCTACCTATGGCAACTACGACATGCAATGGCTCGCATACGTGGGCGGCACCCGCGAATCTCGCCGCATCGTCGGCGACCTCGTTCTGCCGGGTGAAGACATGGTCAAAGGCGTCATTCATCCCGACGCCTGCGTGCCTACCACTTGGGACCAAGATCTCCATTACCCCAAAGAGCAGTACTCCGTGGCCAATCCCACCAATCCCTTCATCTCCCGCGCCCAGTTTGGGAAACACACGGATCGCAAGAACGGCTACCCCGTCCCCTACCGCTGCCTCTATTCCAAAGACATCACCAACCTCTTCATGGCCGGGCGCAATATCAGCGTGGATCGCTACGCCCTCGGCAGCATTCGCGTCATGCGCACCTGCGGCATGTTTGGCGAGGTCGTTGGTAAGGCCGCCTGGGTCTGCGTCCGTCACCACACCACCCCTCGCGGCGTTTATGAGCAATACCTCGATATCCTCAAGGACCTCATGAGCCAGCCCGGTGCTATGCGCCGCGACGCCTTGGAGAGCGATCTTTACCTCCCTGCCAACGCCAAGAAACTGCCCGAAATCGTCAGCGACGTCATCGATCCAGCGAAGCTTGAAGGCATCGTCATTGACGATGAAGACGCTGAGCTCACTGGCAACTGGGCCCATGGCGAAGGCCTCAAGCCCTACGTCGGCAGCTACTACAGCTACACCAGTCAGGCAGATGCCAGTGCCCGCTTTTCTTTTGCGGTCAAAGAATCCGGCAAATACGAGGTCCGCGTCTTCTGGCAACCGCACGCCAACCGCGCCAAGGCCGCACCTGTGACGGTGCTCAGCGCGGATGGAGAAAAGACCTTCACCTTGAACCAAAGCAAAGCCGCAGAAGCCCCCAACGGCGCTCATTCGCTGGGCACTTTCTCATTCACGGCGGGCAGCGAGGCCGCTGTGGTTTTTCGCACCAAAGAATCGCAAGGAAACGTCCACATCGACGCCGTGCAGATCCTCCCAGCCAAGTAAGCAGTGGCAGCCCCCGCACTCCATCGCCCATGCGCAGGACTATTTCGACGATGCTCTTCCTGGCCGCTGGTATGACTTTACCCGCCCAGGAACGCATCGACGAAGTCAGAGCACGTGTCGAACCCGGCCTGAAGGCGCAAATCGCGGCAACAGGCCTTGCCTATGGCGCGCCCGTTTTCGTGAGGATTTTCAAGGAGTCCAGCGAACTCGAGCTCTGGATGAAACCAGCCCAGGAGGCCGGGTACAAACTCTTCCGCACCTGGAAGATCGCCACCTATTCAGGGACCCTGGGGCCCAAACTCAGGGAGGGCGACCGGCAGGCCCCTGAAGGTTTTTATGGTGTGACCAGGCGACAGCTCAACCCCAAGAGCAATTTCCACCTCTCCTTCAATATCGGCTACCCCAACGCCTATGATCAGGCCAATCAGCGCACCGGCAGCTTCATCATGGTCCACGGCAGCAATGTCTCCATCGGGTGCTTTGCCATGACCGATCCAGTCATCGAAGAGATCTACCTAATCGTGGAGGCAGCCCTGGCCGCTGGTCAGAGCCTTGTTCCCGTGCATTGCTTTCCCTTCCGCATGACGCCGGAGCGGATGGCGGCAGCAGGCATCGAGGCCTCGCCATCGGTTCCGTTTTGGCAGGAGTTGCAGCCAGGTTACGACGCCTTTGAGGCCTCCCGGATCCCGCCCGAAATCAGCGTCAGGGAGGGCCGTTACCTGGTCAGCGGCAAAAATGCTTCCAATCCCTGAACAATGCGCGTTTGACAGACCGCAACCGACGTGTAACATCCCGACCCTTTCCCCCCGAAAGAACCATCCTCATGGCGAACACTCAAGTCATCCTCAAAGAACCAATCAAAGGCCTCGGCGCTGAAGCCGACGTGGTGTCAGTGCGACGCGGCTTTGCTCGTAATTTCCTCGTTCCTCAAGGCAAAGCCTTCGAGGCCACCGCTGGAAATCTCCGTCAAATCAACCAACTCAAGGCCCAGCGCGCAGAGCGTGAAGCCAAAGAATTGGCAGAGGCGGAAAAGATCGCATCCAAGCTGCGCAAGCTGAAGCTGAAGCTCAGTCTGGCCACGGGTCAAGGCGGCAAGGCATTCGGATCGGTCACCACCATCGATATCGCCAAGGCCATCGCGGACAGCGTCGCCAAGGTCGAACTCGACCGCCACCAAATCGAACTGGAGCGCCCCATCAAAGGCACTGGCAACTACGAAGTGGCCATCAAGCTTCACGCTGATGTCTCCTGCGTCGTCAAACTCACCGTCTCCGCCCAAGATGGCGAAGCCAGCGAAGGTGACGCCGAAGCCTCCGACGAGAGCTAAGAGCCTCTCCACCAACCCTTCTACAAAGCCGCGCCCCGCAAGGAGCGCGGCTTTTTTTATGGCCCTTTTGAAACGCACACCCAACAGGTTGCCGCCTGCCCCCCCTCCCTGCCTTCCTTGCTCACTTCATTTTCCCCAGAATTGACGAAATCATAAAGGTCAAAATCACGGACCCTCAGGATTCGGGCAGATGATTCTGTCTAAATTCGGCAAACCGACACGACACCAAGAGTCTCTGCAGGTCTTTTGAAAATTGCACTCTGCCCCAGCATTTCTGCTCTGAGCTGGCAAAAATAAGTGCGGCTAAAAATGGAAGACTTCGAACATCTTGAGCCGCCCATTTTTTTTGCCACCAATCTCTGCGGTGCGCGCTGATCTTGAGACGGTTATTCAAGAATCGAAGGCAGTGACTCGATTTCAACCAACCATTGAGTCGATGACCGACTTGTTTACCTGCGGACTACTGGCCTTTTGGACCGCCCAGAGTCGACTCGTTTGATGAATCACCCCCGGATCGCTGGGTGTTCACCTGCCGCACTCTAGTCCATCCGGTAAATCTTGCAGATTCGATGCCATATCGTCTCTCCAGTGCCTCCAATGCGAGGACAAACGGCATGCAGGCCAATAGCAGGTTGAGAAGTTGACCAATCCCGCCCCTCACGAAAGCCGGGTAGATCGAATTCAGCCAACTAAATGGAGGGAGCGGGATAAAGGCAAACGAACAAGATGCGACAAGCCCGCACCATAAAAGAACCCGCAGGACCCTAGCCTTCGTTGGTGCAGACCTCCACTGCGCGCCGCAGCCACGATAGTATCGCACCAATTTGTCCGCATGTGAGACCAAAGCTTGTCGTCGAGCGCTCCGATCCAATTTTCGAAGATGCAACATTGGAGTCCACCTTCCCATGTCCCTAACTGGCGAAAGCAAAACCGATGCAAGCACTGCCTCTGACCAAGACAACCCCACCCCCAGGCGTAACCGCACATAAAGCCAAGACGACACAGGACGAGCGAATGAAAACCAAAGCGCTGCGCCAATGACAAGGGCCAAAGCAAAGGAACGCCAGTCAAACGAGAGATCCAGAGCCTCCAATACCCATGCATAGGCAACGCCAGTGCAGATGATGCAAACGAACTTGGCCAGCATGTCGAAAACATGTGTGAAGACCATCGTCTCAACAGATTCACAGCCTTCACGGAGTCCAACGAAAATTCTCGCCACATTCCACAACGGTTCCACGTCAGACGCACACGCATGATTTGCATTGATCATTGGAAGATGCTTCCGTCGCCCCCGGTCCATTTTCTGCTGCTCCTAATTCTGTCCCATGCCCGAAGCCTCCGCCATCGCCCAAACCGCCGCGGCTCCTCGTTGTGTCTGAAGACACAATATGATTTGCCTTCCGCTTCCAGCGAAGAGTCGGGCGGGACATGGCTCATAACCTTCGGCGACTTCCTTCTGTGTTGTGCTTGTGCTCTGGTCTTGTTTCGCCGAAGGCCCCCTTCGGGGTGCCGTCGGGTTTGCTCACTCATTGGTCGTTTCAGTGACGAACCCAGTGGTGGTTCAGTATTGAGCGGTATTGGCGGAGGGCTCACCTTACCAGGATGCTGGCGGGGCAGCTGTTGTTCAGGCTGGCGTTTTGACCGCAGGTCACGCAGCGTTCGCAGTCCTTCAGCGACTTTTCTCGTGAAGGCCCAGACAGTTTTCATCCGGTAGTTCCCCACCTCTGTTCCTCCGCTGGATTCCGTCCCCACCATGGCTCCTTCGCGGCGGCGCTGCACGGCTTCCCAGTCCGCCGCCACCTCCTACCACCGACTGTAAATTCGGTGACCATTCGTTTCCCATTCCGCAGTTTTGGTTTCAGTCACATCGCAAAGTCCTGCCATCGCTTCTTTGTTCCCCTCCAGCGTGGCACCCCAACCGCTCCACAGATATTCGGAGGCCTTTTTGACCATCTTTGCCCGCACTGGGTTGAGATCAATGTACGCGGCCATCACTCTCAGCGCATCCAACTGGCTCTTCGCCCGTTGCTCCCCGCTATCGCCGCGTTTGCCCTCTACCAGCACGCTCTTAAATCGCTCCATCCACAGGGTGCCGCGACGTTGATAGCGCTTGTTGTACCACTTGCAGAAGCGTGACTTTACCTCTTTACAGAACACCGAGATATCGCAAAACCGCGCCTTCAGCGCCTCCACATAGCCCTTGGCCTCGCTATCACGCCCCTCTTTGCGCAGGCACTCCAACTGCAACCGGAACAGCTCCACAAAGGCCTTGCTGTAAAGTGTACCCAGATGCGCCAACAGCTTGTCCTCGCCATCCAGGCCCTCGAAGCGTTTGAGCCACTCCTCGCGATTCGGCACCCGCCGCAGTGCATCGAAATGGTTACCCATCACGCAGTAGGTGATCAGCTTAATCCCACAAAACGCCGCCAGCCGACGCAGGACCAATACGAGCCCTTCATTCTCCGTGTCATCAAAGAACACCCTGCCTCCACAAGTGCGGGACATCAGGTGAAAGCACGTGGACGATTGAGCCATGCTCGCCCGCTTGGTGCGCAAGGGGGGCGTTAGGTGGTCTGGAGCGGGATGCAGTCATATTTTATCTGCTTGCTTATCTGGCGTCACAGTCAATGTGAAGGTAACCATGGGGGCATCCTGTGCGGTAGATGGGGGCATATCGTCCGCACCATGGGGGCATGTTGCGGTGGGGATGCCCTCATCCTGCCCGTGTCGCACCCGCGACGAGCTGGGGATGACCTCAGGGTGTCCAGGGGATGAGGTCATCCGGTCCGTTGGATGCCCCCATGCTGTGGGCAGGATGGGGACATCCTTGGCACCCAGTAGGCCTATACGGTCCGCTTGGTAGGCCCATGATGGGCACGACATGCCCCCAGGGTGTGCGTGGACGAGCTCATTCCTGGCAAAAATGCCCCCATCCTGGGCACGATATGCCCCCATATCGTGCCCAGGATGACCTCATGATGCCCATGGGATGAGGTCATTTTTGGCAAAGATGAGTGGCGGCACCGGTTTCGCGGATCGCGCAGGCTGGTGGTTTTCCTCTTGCCCTGAGCCCTTGCGACGGTTCAAAACCCGACTGTGCAGGAGAATCAAGCCCCTCAGCCAGATCACGCGTATCCAAACCGAATGCGCCGCGAATGACTACAAATGCGTGGGGAAGCCGAATTGGCAGCCATTCGAGGATCATTCTTTTCATTCGCGTTGGTTTGAAGGCCTTCTCACCTGGCCTTGGGGCTGGTTCGCCATCCCTGATCCGGAGTCTTCCCCAGAATTCTGATGGGGTGGCTCTGCCTTCGTGAGGGGGTTGCCACATTGACCTTGCATTTTTGAGGCTCCCTGACTCTTTGCAGAGGCCCGTTTTTTCCTGTCTCAACTCCCCAAGCATTCCCCTGCCCCCATGCCCGTCCCACTCCTTGACGTCAACGCCCAGAATCTCCCGCTCGAAGCCGATCTCCAAGCCGCCTTTAGCCGCGTCCTTCATTCCGGGCGTTTCATCATGGGACCGGAAATTGAGATCTTTGAGCGGGATGTCGCGGCGATGGTGGATGCGAAGCATGGCATCTCTGTCTCCTCCGGCACGGACGCGCTTTTGCTGGCGCTGATGGCGCTGAACATCGGCCCCGGCGATGAAGTGATCTGCCCGGCCTTCACCTTCTTTGCCACGGCGGGTGCGGTCTCCCGACTGGGGGCCGTCCCTGTATTTGCGGACATCTGCCCTGTCTGCTTCAACCTGGATCTGGCGGATACGCAGCGCAAGATCACCCCCAAGACCAAGGCCATCATCCCGGTGCATCTGTTTGGTCAGAGCGCCGATATGGATCCCCTCCTCGCGCTGGCCAAGGAGCGTGGCCTCTTCATCATCGAGGACGCGGCCCAGGCCATCGGCTCCCGCTACAAAGGGCGCGCCTGCGGATCGATGGGCGAGTTTGGCTGCTACAGCTTCTTCCCCAGCAAGAACCTCGGCGGATTTGGCGATGGCGGTATGGTCGTGACGAATGACGATGATCTGGCGGAACGCGCCAAGGTCCTGCGCGTGCATGGTTCCAAGCCCAAATACTATCACCACCACATCGGCGCAAACTTCCGCATGGACACGCTCCAGGCGGCCCTGTTGCAGGTGAAGCTGGCGCACTACGCGACCTACACACAGCAGCGCCAGGCGAACGCCACCGCCTACACGGCAGCGCTGGGTGCCATTGATGGCATCGTCCAGGCAGACCCCGCCCACTGCAAATGTGCGGCGACCCAGACGGCGGCGCTCGCCGCGCAAAACGCCCGCATCGTGCTGCCCGTGGCCTACGCGCACAACAGCCACATCTGGAATCAGTACACCCTGCGCGTGTTGGGCGATGGCCAGCGCGATTCCCTGCGGGATCACTTGGTGAAAAACAGCATTGGCTGCGAGATCTACTACCCCCTCACGCTGGACCAACAGCCCTGCTTTGCGGACCTCCCCGCCAGCTCACGCAGCGGTTGCGAAGTGGCCCATCAAATGGCCCACGAAGTCCTGAGCCTCCCGATCTACGGCGAGATGACGGATGCGCAGCGCGACGAGGTCATCGCGGCGATTCGGTCCTGGCTGGCCTAGGGGCGGGCGAGGGCGCTCCCCGATTGATTTGGCGCTGCGCGCATGTACGGGTGGCCGGCCAGAGGCCAGCGCTCCCAGGGGGGCGGTGAGCATGCTTGGAGGCGCTCACATCCATCACGCTTTTTGAGTGCGCGAAGCTGTGCTTCCGCTTTGGGGAAGCCAGCTCTGCTGGCGTCGTGCGCCACCGCCCCAGCGTGTGAGCCCAACCACGCAAAGCCCCCGATAACCGCGATCCACGCCGAGCGCCCCACCCCGGGAAGCAAGCTTCCCTCCGCCACAAAGCGAGAGCAAGCTCTCGCACTCGAGAAGCGCTGTGGTCCTTCACGCTTCACGGTGGCATTGAATCGGTGTGGCCGGCCAGAGGCCAGCGCTCCCAGGGGGGCGGTGGGCATGCTTGGAGGCGCTCACGTCCATCACGCTTTTTGAGTGCGCGAAGCTATGCTTCCGCTTTGGGGAAGCCAGCTCTGCTGGCGTCGCGAGCCACCGCCCCAGCGTGTGAGCCCAACCACGCAAAGCCCCCGATAACCGCGATCCTCGCCGAGCGCCCCACCCCAGGAAGCAAGCTTCCCTCCGCCACAAAGCGAGAGCAAGCTCTCGCACTCGAGAAGCGCTGCGGTCCTTCACGCTTCACGGTGCCATCGAATCGGTGTGACCGCCTCGCGCCTCAAAGTCTCCAGCGCCGACCTACCCAAGCCATTAGGCCGCAGACGAGCAAACCACTGGCCAGCCCAATCAGGGAGGCCAGTTTCTCGGCTGGCCATGGGGTGCTGAGTTGCAATTCGACGACGGCGTTGTCCTTCAGTTTCACGAAGTGCAGCGCTACGCCATCGACTGGCAGTTCGACCGGGAGGGCGTGACGTCCGGTGGGGCGCAGGGCGGCTGTTTGCAGGGCTGGGATGACGGGCGCTGCGGACTTTGGTGCACTCATCATCCTTTGGCCAATTTCTCGGTCAGCGATGTCGGCAAGGTTTGCTGGTTTTGCAGGCGTTGTTGGCCGTCCACCAGAAGGATCAGCGGCCATCGCAGGCGCAGGCGCGGGTGTTGCCGCATCCAGATTTGCAAATGCACCGCCAGCAGGAGCTCCCAGCGCCTTCGGTATCGCACTCAGGGCATCTGCTTCTGGCCGAGTCAATGGCACCGTCGCTGGTCCTGACGCAAACGGGTCTGCGGGGGGAGAGGTTATGGTGCCACTCATGGTCGAAGCCCTGCTACTGGCGAATCTACCGACGTCGATCGATTGCCCTGGTGCCATCGGCTGGCCGCCATCCAACACGATACCGCTTCCCGTTGTCGCCACAGCAGTTCCCGCCAGGTCAAACCCAGTTGAATTCATCACAACGCCGGCATTCAGGGTCGTCGCCCCCGTGTAAGTGTTTACCCCGCCTACCCCCCCAGTTCCCTGCTGCAATTGCACCACTCCTCCGTTCATTGCAACGACCCCATTCGCATTCATGGAAGCCGCGGATCCCGATGTACCTGCCACAGTAGAGGCGGCAGTGCTATTCTGAATCAACGTCCCCGCCCGCACAGTGACCTGCCGTCCCCGCTCCTGCAACGCCATGTTGTTCCCACGCGCGTTGGAGGCCGTGACGGCCCATGTCCCGGCGATGATCGCGGCTGATTGGTCAGATTGCTGACTCCCATTGTTAAAGAAGCCCTGACTCACCCCGACATTGTCGTTGAACGCCACCGCCGAAGTATCCCCGGTGAACGTATTGGCCCCGGTCAATACGAGTTGACCATCGCCCGCCTTGTTCAGGGCACCATTGGTAGCCCACGAGGTCTGATTCTTGTCTTTTCCAGCCGTGGCCGTCGCTGCGTCCTCCTTCTTTTTGCCAGCCACCTGCACCCGTGACATCCGATTCTCCGTCAGCATCTGCTGTTGCCGGCCCCACTCCTCCGCCACCTTCTGCTTCGATAATGGCTCGTCGGCCCGACCGTAGCTCTGGTCACGCTCTCCCTCTTTGCTCAGTTCGCCCAGCCATTGTTCGGCACCTTCCAGTGCAACCGCTGCCTGGTCATCGTCCAGCTTCCCTGCGGCCACTTGCTGATTGATATCAGCGATCACTGAGAGCGCTGCCAACTTCCCCTCGTTGACCAAATCAGAGGCGGTCACGACGTCCATATTACCGCCGGGCTTGGCGACGGTGCGGTCCTTGGGGGACCAGACCGTCCAGGTCGTGCGTTCGACCGATAGGCCTTGCAGCTCTGGGTCATCCAGCCGCAGGTTCTTCCAATCGCCGCCGACGGATTTGGGAAAGCGATACACCAGCCGCACTTCCAAGGCGCGTTGCCCGACCTGGGTATGGATGAGGGGGACGAGGCGCACTTTTTTCCCCTCCGTCAGCCGCTCATCCGCCCGCACGGGTGTGCCGGAGACGCTGGTGGAGATCAGCTCTGCCTGGGCAGGTAAGACGACGGCGAGGAATTGCAGGCTGCGATTGATCAATGAATACTCCACCACCTCCCAGCGGCTGCCGTCATTGCGCAGCATCGTTGTCAGGGCAGCCAGACTGACGGTGGCGGCATTGGCCTCGGTCATGGATAGCTCCTCATAGGCGATTCTAAGCTGCCCCTCCCCCAGCGCCCGGAAGAACTGCGGGCGCGCCAGATCCCCTGGCAAATAGGGCACCGTCTCGCGCGCGGCGGTGGATAGCCCCGTGGAATCCACCACGCGACTCTCCCGCGATGATCGATTATCCAGCACAAAGAAGCGCTGAAGCCGCGCTGCACCTGCGACCTTCACGAAAGGCACGGTCACCTCTGCGGCGAGTGGTAGATCGTGATCAAAGGTCAGGGTCTCGTGCCCCAAGACGTCACTCTGAAAGGCGCAGTCATAGACGCGCTCGTCCCCCTCCACCCGGGTGCTAATCTCCCGCAACTGCGGCCCGGTGACGACGGCCTCTGGTAGAGCTGCGGGCAGTCGCACGGCGACGGACCGGAGGGAGCCCTGCTCCACCCCGATGGCGATCTGCTGGGACAGACGGATGCCCTCATCGCTGGCCCGGACTAGCGCCACGGTGTCCACCGCGTAACGGGCGACCTCCTGCGTCATCGTGACCTGCGTCGTCCAGTCGGCGTGGCCAAACCGTAGCGCCCGTTTTTTCTCAAAGGGCAGTGCGATGTTGAAGAGGCCCTCGATGACCGGATCAGGCAGTGTGGCGTCCAGCTCCTCCACCTCCCGTTGCGCGGAAAGATCCCCCAGCCGCACCTGTGTGGCGGCATGGACGGCGATGACAGCGCGGCCTCGGACGTCACGAAAACCCTCTAGCTTCAGAGGCTCCAGCCGCCAGGTCGTGACTGGCGCATCCGTGCCAATGGCCAGATGCACCACCACCCGGGCATCCCGCCCAGCCTGGGTCGGATCGAGGCGCAGGTGCAGCCGCCCCTTTTCCACGGCCCACCCCTGCACCGCTGGTCCAGAGATGCTCTGCACCTCATAACCTGTCGGCAGTCCCATCTCCGCATGAGTCCAGGTGCCCCGACTTCTGCCCATCGATAGCGCGGCCACCATCTCGCACTTCTGCCCGCTGAGCTGGAAAACGTAGTTCACCTCCGCCTCAGCAAACTCCGGGGCGAGCGTCGCCTGATACGCCACGGGGGCCGCGCGGCGGGACTGGAAAGCCCCGGCGAACTTCAGCCCGTCGCGTGCAGGCTCGTCCCGGCCAAGGCGCTCAGCAGCCGCAGGGTCCACTTTGATCTCGCGGGATTCGTCATGAAAGATCGCCACCACCTCTTTGCTGCGCCTTGCACCAGGAATGATCTGGGGGGCGTGGTCGGAAGAGGTCGTCTCCGCCTCAAATTCCAAGACGGCCTCGTCCGTGATCGCTGCGGCCAGATGGAACACCCGCTCCATCCGATCCCCCCGCAACTGCGACTCCACCCGCGCGATGGGGATCGTTCGTTGGGTGCCGATGACGTCTGCATTGATCACCACATCGCCCAACCGCAGATCGCGATCCGTGGCCAGCGTCAGTGTCTGGCGGGATGCGCCTGGAAAAGAAAATTTCACCCGCCCTTGGACGGCGACATTTTCCCATTCGCGCAGCAAGACATTCGTCAGCGCCTCCGCAGTCGGCACCGGCCCTTCCCCCAGCGATTGCGCCCCGGCTGCACGCTCAAGCGAGACCACACCACCGGCCCCCACTGGCACAGCAAAAGAACCCCGCCCATCGCCAGCCCGCGCTGGCAGCCCCTCGGCCCACAACCAGCCATCCCCTTCACGCAACTGGAGCGTCAAGGCCGTCGCCATCGAAGGCGGAAACTGGAGGTCCAACCGCTGCCAACGGCCCGCCACGGGCAGCGTCGCCGTGAACTCGATGTGATGCTTCCCAGGCTGATCCAGCGAGAGCTTGTCCTCGTGAAGTGCCGCACTGCGACCATCCAGCAGGATCTCGCCAATCAGGCCGCGCAGGGCGACTGGCTCCTGTTTTCCGATGCCCTTTTGGACGCCACCCAAGATGATCTCCAGCGGCGACCACCGCCCGCGAGAGACCACCTCCAGCCGAGCGTGAAGGGTCAGGCCATTCTCTTCGGCCACGGCTGCATAATACGCCGAATGGATGACCGCGCCCTGCTGCTGATCCTCCGCCAGCAGCGGCGTTGGCCGACGGCTTTCCTTGGCGGCTGCCCACAGCTGCTCAAAGGATTCATAGGGCATGTAGTAGCGCTGCCCCTTGCCACCGTTGGGCAGCCGACCCGGTTCATAAGGCACGATCACGACATGCGCCGCAGGGTCAGCTATGGCCGTCTTTACCTCGTCTGCATGAGTCGATGGCGGCGCAAAAATAGCACTCAGACACAGGGCAGCCGTCGCTGATTGCAGAGGGCGAATTTTTGCGCGTCGAGCCGCCGCCCCCAAGATCCAAGCCAGCACCGCCAAACCCAAACCGACCAGCCAACCCAGCAGCACCGCATTGACCCAGGCCAGCAAACCATCGCCAGCAAGCAAGGGTGCCCCGAAGCCCGCCAACACCACCACCAGCAGCGTCGCCAAGAACCAACGCCGCCGACCCAATCCCCAGAACAGCAGCACCCCAAGGCCAATGCCAAACATCGCGCGGAAGAGTTGCGTCTCCCAGGCGACGTAGCGGATCTCCACCACCTCCGGCTCCTGGAAGCCGCTCAAAAAGAGCCTGCGTCCCTGCTCAGGCAGATCGATCAACAGCGGCAGCAAACCCGCACGGTTGGCGCTCTCTGCTTTGAACTCAGATCCCGAAGAACGAGCCGTGCGGTTCGACAACGATTGCAGATAGGCCTCGGTCAGATTCAGATTCTCCTGAGTGTTTTTGACAATCAATTCGCCACTGTCCGGGAAGTACACCACAGAGCCTCCCAGAGGGAATGCGATCCCTTGGTCCTTGAGGATCTCCATCACCGAGGCTCGGCGTGCGGCCCCTGAGCCAGCGCCAGAGCCAGTGGCAAACGGTTCGGACGGGGCGGCACTCGCTTCGCCGCCAACCATTAATTGGCGCAACAAATCTGGTGGAACACGATAAACACGCCGGACCATTTCCGGCGTCCCTTCCCCAACAGGACTGATGAACACCGCATCGTCTTCGATTTGGTACTTCATGCCCGCAAGTTCGGTCACATACCGCAGAGCCTCAGACATTGGCACGTCCTTGAGATCGAGGCTGATTTGCGCATCGCTGGCAGCGGCACCGGGTTTCAGCACAAAATTCACCCCCTTCTTGGCGGTATCCGACTCTTGAATATCCAAGTCCCGACACTTCATCCGCAAGAACTCAATAGCTTCCTCCACCGATGCACCACTAAATTGCACGGAAGGGAAGATGATCCGATTCATCTTATCCTGCAACGTCGCCGACGCACTGCGTGGCACCTCTAACGAAGCCACCAATTGGTCTGCATTCGACGGATAATCCTCCCAGGCTTTTCCCGCCTCGTTTAGCATCCTGGAGCGCGTATGATCCCGCCCTTCAGCCGCTGTTGAATATTCCCCCAAGCTTCCTAGCGGCCAAGTGAAGGATTCGAGCCACGCCTTGAGGCTTTCCCCCAACGTGCCCATTGCATCAAACCCGCTTGCCTCCAGTCGCGTTTCCGGCTTTGCATAGGTGTAGCCTTCTGGCACGTCGATACCCCAGGAGGTGCTGAGGATGGGCACGTTCCCGGGCAGGCGCACTGGCTCCACTTTCAGGGCTCCGCTGCCCGTCCAGGCAGCGGCGGGCAATTGGAACTGAACACGCACCGCCACGTTGGGCTGGTTCGCACTTTCACTTGGCAGCGGAATCGCGATGGCGGTGTCTTGACTGCGCACCGGCTTGACTGCCGCACCGTTGACGACGGTGCTGAGTAGCTCCGCACCCTCCGGTAGGACCAACGTCACAAACTGCTCCCCACTGTGCCGCAGGTTCAGCAGAGCGGAATGCAGTGCATTGCCATCCCGACCCAAAACGGAGTTCATTTGCAACTGCATCACAATCAACGCGGCAAGTTCCGAGTGCGCATGACGCTCCGCCGTGAGCTTTAATTCATGCTCCGCAGTGCCGTAGGTGTAGGCTCCGACGACGCGGTGTCGTGGCGCGTAGCCCTCCACCGTTGGCGCACGCAGCACGTCCAGCGGTTGCAGGGACTTCGCCTCAAACGCGAGCTGTGTATCCGTGTTTGCCTCGACCACCCAAGTGCCCCGGAAGCGTCTCGCCTCCGGCATTTCGAGTCTGGGCAAAACTGCCGCGATGGTCTTCACCGTTGCTGCGCCCTCCAGCCCAGAGATCTCTGCTGGCAGACTGATGCGGAAGCGGATGTTCTGCCTCCCGGTGCTCTCCCGAATCAGGGTGCAGGTCCAAACGCCGGTGGCTTCATCCAACTTTTGTTCACCGACGGAAGGCGATGTGACCCGCAGCAGCGCAGCGACTGCTGGCGGCAGTTTGAACTTAAACTCACGTAGGGGTGCCCCGGAAATCTCTAACTCCACTTGGCCTTCGATCTCCACCGTCCGCGCCCTTGGCAAGGCGTAGGCGGTGATGACTGCCGCATAGACGGACCCTGCGCGTTCCGCCTCGAAATTCAGCGACCAATCCCGCAGGCCAAACCAAGCCATGCGCCCCCCGGTCACCGGGGAATACTTCACGTCACGATCTTCCAGACCGCTCAGAGTCCCGAGCCGCACCCGCCAGGCATCGTCAAAGGCCAAAGCCGTGTAGCCCGTCACCTTCACGGCCTCCGGCACACGGATGTTTTCCACCAAGACGGGTTCCGCGATCCCCTGCCCGCTCCAGGCTTTGGCCAATTTTTTGCGGGATACCAGCACCATCGATGCGCCCGCATTCCGAGGGATCGGCTCCTGCCAGCGCAGTTCCAAGGTCTGCTGCACGCGCTTCCACTTCAATGCCGGTCCTGCGGATGCGTTGATGGAGACAAATTCCTCCCCGTCTGGCAGCGTCATCCGTGTGTTCGATAGCGGTCGGTCAGCCTGGAGCACCAGCGTGCGATTGATCATCACGCTATCGCGATCCAAGGTCACCAGCGCATCAACGACGGCCTCAATGCGCGGCTTGGAAGTACGCACCAAAACGGAAGGCGCATCGACCCCCACCTGAAAGGCCAAATGACCCGCAGAGATCTGCCGCCCCCCACGTAGGTCCAAGAGTTCCAAGTCCTCGCTCAGCTTAAATTCCGCCTCGGCAGATAAAGGCACTGGCGGCACCACGGTGGGGATGGCGAGCTCCAGCGCCGCACTTTGCGTCGCATCGATGCCACCACTGCCACGCATCTGAATGGCCAAGTCTGTGGCCGCCCCGGTGCGCTCGACCTTCATGACCAACGTTTGCCCATCCTGATGCCAATCGCGCACGGCCGCGCCCGTCACCGCCGTGACCTGGGTGCCCTTTTCACGCAAGGGCCAGCGCAGTTCCACCACACGTCCAGCGCCCGCCTGCAAGACCATGCGCGCTGTCAGGGACACACTCACGCCTGTCTCTGCAATCTCGATGGAGACCTGACCTTTTTCCAGGAAACGCACTGATGCCTGCTCCGCCTCTGACAGCGCATCGCTCCAGCGCAACCGCACCGCGCGCGGCAGGTCCTTGGGCACGAAGGAGGCCTCATCCGCCCAGGCCGTATGATCGAACGCAGCGGTCACTACCTGGCCCGATTGCTCATGGGCAGAGCTCCGTAGCACCGTCGATGCCGCCGGCAAGGTGAGCACCAAACGTCCCGACGATTTTACCTCCGGAATGTCCAATGTACGCACGCCCTCGCTCCACTGATCGAAGACGCGAAGAGAGGTCGCAAACCGCAAGCGCATCACCCCTGGCCCCCGTGCAAACAGTTCCATAGGGCGGAACGATGCCCCATTGGCAGACACCACGTCTCCCAAATGCGCCAACAGCGTGCCTCCTTCAACGGTGAGAGACTGCATCACAAAAGGCCAGGCTAGACTGCCCTTTGACCATCCCTCGCGCGATGCCCTCACGGTCAGTTCACCTGCCAAGATGACCTCATCACTCACCGACTCCGCTTGGCCAGTGAGCGTCAGCCCCTCGATGATGAGTCCCTCCGGGATTGCGGGATCGATGGTCAGCGCAGACTTCAGCTTGCCCGCATCGCGGACCAAGGTCTCGTACTGCTCCGGCGTCAGCATCACCGCTTTCGGGAATTCCTTCAGCACAGCATCGAGCCTGTCCGAAGGCACCCAGAGCTCTTCACGCTCTGGCTTACGCGTCGGACCGTCCTCCGCCATCGCTGCTGCCAGCGCCCCAAAGGCCCCCAGCAGGGACAAGACGATGTTACTTCGCTTCATCCTTCCCCTCCTCCCCAGTACGGTTCAGGTCTGGAAACTCCAAGTCATCCGCCGCAGGTGGCGTCACGGCGGTTGGCGCTGGCGTTGCCGCAGCAACGACGGGTGGGGCGGTCGGTGCGACCGTCGGTGTCGGCGGCTCAGGCTGCGGCGCTGGCCGATTCACCGGGTCTGGCTTTCGGCTCCGCCGCGCACGCCATTCCTTCACCGCATGAAATCCGCCCACCACAAGGGGGCATAGATTTTTCAGGATCCACAGACCCGCGACGAATCCAACTGCCAAGACCACCGCCACCGCGATCGGCACGTTCGCCGGACGAACCAACCCCGTCGCCAACACGCCACCCACGCCAAGCAGGGCGATGTAGAGCAGCTTCTTGCGAGCCGAGGCCGACCACAGGAGCAGGCCCAAAAACAGCGCAGCGAGAAAAGCTAGACCTTGATAGAGAAAGGACATTTTCTCACTGCGGAAGTGCACCGTGACCGCTGCGGGTGCCCCGAGGCGGCGGAGCGTCTCCAGATGCCCTTGCTGTGGCACCTGAACGCCATACAGCCCCCGCATCTGCGCCTCCACTGCCGGTGGCTCTGTCCAGCGCGACTGATCCAGCGTGCTGATTTGCGGACCGAAAGCTGGCACCAACACATCGACTACCCGTTTCGCCCGCGCCCAACCCCGCGCCCGCACATCCTGCGTCAGCGGCCCATCAAAAGCCGTGTAGTGCAGCGAGTCCGGCAGGTAGAGACGATGGCGCGTCTCAAGGACGCCCACGTTCGGCAGCTCTGGCACGACGATCTGGAGAGAGCCGGATGAGGCCAGCTTTTCACCCGCTTTCGCGCTGGGCGTTTCAAACACCAATCGCACCGCCACGGCCGCACGGTTCCCCGTGCCCCCGTTCGATGGCAGGCGCACCAGGAGATCCTCGGAACCCTCACGACGCATCGGCTGCTGGGCCTCGGCCCCAACAAAGACATCTGCAACCAAGCGACTGCCCGCCGCCAGCTTCACCACCAGGAACTGTAGGTCATTGTTCTTCACCCAATACAGAGCCTCCGTCGTCTGGGCACCATCACTTGCGACCGCAGTGGTCAGATCGGCGTGCGTCACCATCGCCTGCGGCACCGGGAAGTAGCTATTCTTCACCACCTCAAAGCCCAGCTTTACCGGCAGCGAACGATACTTGTAAGCCCAGCTCACGCCGGATCTTTGCAGCGCCGCATCCAACTCGCGGGCATCAATCTGCTCCAGCGTTTCCACGGCGGGTTCGCGAATCTCAAGGCTATCCGCCTTCAAGATCGCCACCTGCCCGGTTTCTTGAAATGCATCGGGCACATGCAGTTGCAGCAGATCCACCTGCACGCTTTTCCCTGGCTCAATCACCGTGGGTTTTTCATGCGTCGCCGTCAGGGTAAAGGCACCGCTCCGTTCGCTGCGCAGGATGACTTCCCACAGCGTGTAGGTGTCGATATCCGGCAGCTTGGGTGCCTGCGTCGGCTTGTAAGCTTTGTTGATCTCCTTGATCGCCGTATCCACGAATCGCAGCTCGTCCGTGATCGCCTTTGGCACCGCCAAAACGAAGCGATCCGTCGCGGCGTAGGCCACATCAAACGATAGCGTCCACTCGTGTCGCGTCGATTGCTCCCGCACCTCCAGCAGGCTCAGCACCTCCACGCTGACCTGAGAACTGCGGCTCTTAAAGCTCAGCACCGCAGGCTTCGCAGTGTCGCGATAGCGGAAGCCCAGCTTCGTCGCATCCTTCATGACCTCTGGGTTCAGATCCACTCCAGGACCACCTTGCATAGGAGGCAGCAATGGATTCGGACCATCTTCCACATTCACGACATCCTCCTGCTGGAAGTCCCCCAGTTCCTTGGTATTCGGCTCCAGACTGCTATGCACGCTGACCTCCATTCGGGCCTCATGGCGCGTCGCCTCCTGGACGATCAGCACTGGCAGGGTCGCGTCTTCCGCAGGCTGGGCACGTGTTTGCTTGGCATTGATCGTCAGCTCGATGTTGCCAGAGGTCTGCTGCTTCAACTTCACCAAGAGCACTGCGGGCGTCGCCTTGGCATCCACGCTCCATTGATCCACTGGCCCCTCAACGTCCGTCACCAACCAACCGGAGGGCAACTGGATGCGGGCCTCAAAGATGCCCACCCGGCGCACCTGCAAAAAGAGCTGTGCGGACAAGGAGGCTGCCTCCCGGCGGATCATCACCTTCGTATTGCTCGATGCCTCCACCTGCGGTTTCGCCTCCGTCACATCCAGGGAGAGTTTCCAGGGCTGCCGCAACAAGCGGAATACACCCACCACGCCCGTGCCTTCCGCCCCCGCCTGGGTGCGCGTCACCTCCGCCATCGATTTGGGCGTTACGTCCAACTGCCCCTCTGCCTTGACGATCAATTGACCACGCGCATAACTGGCACCCACGATCTCAATTTCAGGCACCGCCACCTCTGCGGGCAAGCCCTTCACCGGCCCCTCCAAAGACAAATTCAACGTGTAGTCATCCTTCAACGGCTTGTCAGGAATGACGACCAAGACCTTGCGACCAGCGGCCGCAGGCTCCACCCGCCATTCACGGATCGCGCTGCCCTTCACTCCCAGCACTTCTTGCGCCTCAGGCAGTCCGATGCGCAGTTCCGCCACGGGTGCGCGCAGAATTCGGTAGGATACCCCCACCTCTGTGCTGATCGATCCCACACCCACCGCAACCTCCATCGATGTCTGCGCCAAGATCAGCGGGTCCATCTTTGCCACCTGCGCCCCGGACGCCCACGAGATCGTTGGCGACTCCTCCGCACCAATCACACAGGCCAACTGCGTCGCATCCCCCACGACCGTCGAGGTAAAGGCAGAGGCAGGCTGGATCGCAAACTCCAGCCCCGTCCCCGGAACCGTCAAATCCAGGCGGGAGACCCCCGCACGCGGCAGGCGTGGCGACACGCTTTGACGAGATCCCTGCCGCACCACCGGCGCATAAAACTTCAACCGTAGCGGATACACTCCCTTTTCTGGCAGCAAGACCTTCAGTCCGGGCGACTCCACCTTCAGCACCGCCTTACCCGTCTCCGCCTCTCCAATCGCTGCATCCCCGGCGAGCAACTGCACTTCGGTCCAGCCCTTCTTGAAGGACTCCACGGTGATGTTCGCCTCAATGATCGCGCTATCCCCTTCGATGCGACCCTTGTATTCAGCCTTGGAGATGACCGCGCCAGTGGGTGGCTCCACCTCGTCCTCCTCGCGCTTCAGCGTTAGCTCATTCCACAGATCCAGAAACTCCTTGTAGGGCAGAAAAACGCCCCGCCCACCATCCTTGAAGACTTTTTCCATATCTTCAAACGGCACGAAGACTCGTCTCTCCCGTTCACGCACCGGCAGTCGGTCATTGGCGGTCTCGGCGGGTGTCGGTTGAGCAGCGGGGGACGGACGTGCGGGCGCGGGAGTCACCACCGTCGGCGCTGGGGGCGGCGTCACCGCAGGTGCCGCAGTGGTCGGAGCCGTAGGAGGCGCAGGCGACGGAGCAGGTGCCTGACCAAAAACCGCCACCTGCATCGCGCAGACAGCCACTAGAAGGGAAACAGCAGAGGATCTCATAAGGCAATGCCAGCAGCGGGTTATAGCAACCAGACAGCGAGATGATAATCAGATTTCAGCATCAATGACAATCTCGAAGAGCCCGTTTTACGGACTGTTTACACACCAGAGCCTGATGAAAAACCTACCCCAATCATCACCATCCCTTGAGCATCTCCCCCGCCAGCCACGCCCCATCGGAAATCTGGCGATTTCCGCTACTCCCAGACCTCGCCACGCCATACCTCCCCGTAGCGGAACGCGCCAGCGTTCCGACATTCAACGCGCCCACGCTCTCCGCACCCCATCGGAAATCTGGCGATTTCCGCTACGCCCAGACCTCGCCACGCCATACCGCCCCGTAGCGGGACGCGCCAGCGTTCCGACGCACCGCGCGCCCCCTCGAAGCAAACGCCTTTTCCCCACAAGGAACACCCCTGCCCTTGCCAGAATTCATTCCCCGCCTAAACTACGCGCTTCATGTCCAACGCAGCCCCTTCCCCCACGCCCGTTCCTGAATCAGACGCCATCGTCGCCTCGTCCTCTTGGGTAAAGCCACTCCGCGCAGAAATCGCTCGCGTCCTCGTTGGTCAGTCTGGTCTGGTGGATCGCCTTCTGGTCGCCCTCCTCACCAATGGCCACGTGCTCCTTGAGGGCGTTCCAGGCCTCGCCAAAACCCTGGCCGTGCGCACGCTGTCCTCATCGCTTCACGCCAAATTTCAGCGCATTCAGTTCACCCCAGACCTCCTTCCTGCCGATGTGATCGGCACCATGGTCTATCACCCCCGCGATGGTACGTTCAGTCCTCGTCTCGGCCCCATTTTTGCCAACCTCGTGCTCGCCGATGAAATCAACCGCGCCCCCGCCAAGGTCCAGAGCGCGCTCCTCGAGGCGATGCAAGAGCGCCAGGTCACCATCGGCGAAAACACCTACAAGTTGCCAGATCCCTTCATGGTCTTGGCGACCCAAAACCCCATTGACCAAGAAGGCACCTACACCCTCCCAGAGGCGCAGCTTGACCGCTTTCTCCTCAAAGTCCGCGTCACTTACCCCACGCCTGCAGAGGAACGCCAAGTGCTCGATGCCATGGCCACCTCCTCGCCAATGCTGGATGTGAACCAGGTCACCAAGGTCGAAGACGTCGCGGCAAGCCGTGTGCTGGTGAACTCCATCTACATGGATGAAAAGATCCGCGACTACATCGTCACGCTGATCCATGCCACCCGCGACCCAGGGATGCTGGCACCGCATCTGAAGCTCATCATCCGCTGCGGTGCCTCCCCTCGTGGCACCATCAATCTCGCGCTCGCCGCCCGTGCGATGGCCTTCCTGGACGGCCGCAATTTCGTCACCCCACAGGACGTGAAGAGCCTCGCGCCGGACATCCTCCGCCACCGTATTCTCCTCTCCTATGAGGCTGAGGCAGAGGGCGTCACCAGCGACGATGTCGTGCGCCAACTTCTGGACAAGCTTCCCGTCCCCTAACGCTCGCTAGCGCAAAAGAAAATGCAAGCCTTCGCAGGTCTCCTGGGTCTCCCGATATTCATCCTGGCCGCCTGGGGCATCTCTGAAAAACGCCGCGCCTTTCCCTGGCGCGCTGTTTTGGCGGGGTTAGGCATTCAGATCACGCTTGGCTTCGTCATCCTCTGCACAAGCGCCGGGCAGCGCTTCTTTACCGGAGTTGATGGTGCCTTCCGCAACCTTCTCGGTTACGCAAAGGAGGGGGTCGCGCTGGTTTTCGGCCCCTTAGCCGATCAGGATTTGCTTGCCGAAAAATGGGGCCCGCAAAACGGCTTCATCTTTGCCATCACCATCACCGGCACCGTCATCCTGGTCTCTGCGTTGTCCTCCGCTCTCTACCACTACGGCATCCTCCAGCGCGTCGTGCGGGTGTTTGCCTGGGGCATGCGTCGGTTGATGGGGACGAGCGGGAGCGAAAGCCTCGCCGCCGCCGCGAATATCTTCATGGGGCAGACGGAGGCACCGCTGGTCATCAAGCCCTACCTCGCCACCATGACCCGCAGCGAGTTACTGGCCCTCATGACTGGCGGCATGGCCACCATCGCTGGGGGCGTGCTGGCGGCCTACGTTGGCATGGGAATCCAGGCCGGGCACCTCCTCACCGCCTCCGTGATGAGCGCGCCCGCCGCACTCCTCTTCGCCAAAATCATCCTCCCAGAAACCGAACCCAGCCCCACTGCTGACGGCAATCACATCGCGCAGGTGCAGCGCGAGACCACCAACGGCCTCGACGCCCTCTGCCACGGAGCCGCTGACGGCATGAAGCTGGCCATCAATGTCCTGGCCATGCTCATCGCCTTCGTCGCCATCGTTGCCATGATCAACGGCATCCTCTCCGGCCTCCTGGACTGGTGTGGCATCACCGCGCCCAAGCCTCTCCAGACCGCGCTCGGCATTCTCAACCAACCCTTTGCCTGGCTGATGGGCATCCCCTGGAAAGACTCCCAAATCGTCGGCCAAATGCTCGGGGAGCGCGTCGTACTGAACGAATTCTTTGGCTACCTGTCACTAAATCAAGCAGCAGGAACCATCGACCCACGCAGCCACATGATCGCCACCTACGCCTTGTGCGGATTTGCCAATTTCTCCAGCATCGCCATCCAGATCGGCGGCATTGGCACGCTAGCACCCAGCCGACGTGGAGATCTCGCCAAGCTCGGTGTGCGCTCCATGGTGGGCGGCTTGCTGGCTTGTTATTGCACAGCTTGCATCGCCGGAATCCTGGTGAACCTTGCCCCCACACCTGTCCTACCATGAAATCTGGTCCACTCCGTCTCATACTCCTTTTCGCCGTCGTCATCGCCGCCGCCTTTTTTATGTGGCAGGCCGCAGGCGTCAAATCCACGCCCAAACCCACTCTGCCGCCCGCCCAGACCGCCGCGCAGCCACCAACTCCCACCCCGGCAGCCTCCAATCCGGACCTCCTGCCCATGCCCGGCACCGCCAGCGCCCCAGGCGCAGGCCTGCCCAATACCGTCCCAGGCCCCGATGGCTTGCGCGAGGAGTTCTCTGAAAAGCTCAATCAAATCCTCACTGAGACCGAATCCACCGACGATGCCGCACGGCAGTTGCTCGCCCTGATCCCAACCTGCAATACTGCAGAGCAGGTCGAGGCCTCCCAACACGCCGCGAACCTCCTCCCCGACACTGAATTCAATAAAGCCAGCCAGTTCATCCTAAATCCCGCCACGCCCCGAGAGGTCATGGAGGTCTGGTACGGTGATTCCCTGAATCGCCCCGTCGAGATCCACCTACCATTGCTCGTTGAAATGGCTGAAAAAGCAGGTCACCCCATGCAGGAGGAGGCCATGAACATCCTCGACGTCATCCTCGGGCCCGATTACACCGAAAACCGCCCCGGCCTGCGTGATCTCGCCAAGAAATACCTTGCCGAACAAGCCGCAGAAAACGCCGACGCCGCTGCATCCACACCACCCGCCGCGCCTGCCCCGCAGCCCCTCCCCGGTGCCCAGCAATAACGCCATCCCCTCATGTCATCGATCCTTACCATTGACCCAAAAATGTTGCCCTACGAAGGGCGACAAATCAAAGGGCATCTCCCCCCTTCCTTCTTCCAATTGGACGAAAACGACCCCGTGCGATGCATCGGGGACATGGAGTTTGACATCGTCGCACTCAAAGACGGCAAGAACGTCAATGTCACTGGCACGCTGCGAGCCCCATTTTCCCTACAATGTGGACGATGTGCGGAGCGATTTGAGTTCGAGGCAGACCTTTCCGACTACGATTTAGAGATCGAGATTGAAAAGGATCAGATGATCGACTTGACGGAACCACTCAGGGAAGATATTCTGCTGGCCCTTCCGAGCTACCCTCGATGTGAAGATGGCAACATCTCCCCTCGCGAATGTCCAGAGGAAGGCAGGTTTGACACCATCGCTGATCCATTGATTGTCGAGGAAGAAAAACCCGCCGACTCCGACAAGGCAGTCTGGAATGTTCTTGATCAGTTGAAAAAACAGTAACGAAGACCCCCCTCTCATGGCCGTACCTAAGCGCAGACAATCCAAAAGCAGACAAAGAAAACGCCAGGGCGCAAACCGCTGGAAGGCTCCGACCCTCAAGACCTGTCCTGAGTGCGGCACCACCATCCCTGGTCACGTCGCCTGCCCCGCCTGCGGTTCTTACCGTGGCCGTCAGGTGCTCGACGTCGAAGCCAGCGCCTCCTAATCTCGCCCCAAGGCAGATTTAACCTTTCCCAAGCCCCGCCCGTTCCTAGCGAACAGGCGGGGCTTGTCTTTCTGCGTCCGCACCACAAAAGCAGCGGATCGGTTTACGATCACCACTCCACGCAGGTCTAAGCCCCGATCTCCGCAATCTGCGGGTTCTCTGAATCGGCGGGAGAAAAACCATCCTCTGAAATCATGAAGCCCGGCGGGTCAACTCCTCCTCAGTAGATGACTCCAGCCGAGCAATTCTCGCAGTCACCTCGGAGTCGTCCCGATACACCTCGGCGAGACGGCTAGCCACTTGCCGCAATTCCTCCCGCATTGGAAGCAACCGCTCAGGATCGCCTCGTCCGCACTCACGAAGAGACGCCGCCAACCGCAAAAATAGCTCCCGCTCCTCGGAATAAAAGCCCACAGGATCGCCGCAATATCTGCAAAACAACGCAGCGTCTCTCCGCAAAACGAGCCTATCGATGAACCGAAAAGACTCCTTCGCCAGCTCAGGATGCGCAGCCTCGACCTTTCGAAAAAGCTCCAGCGTCGCATCGTCCTGCCCCAAGCAACGATCTATGGATGCCACGTCATGGATTAATTCCGGCGACCCCGCACCAGAAAGCAACCTCTGGCAGTCTCGATCACGAATCCTCACCAACGCCGTCATCGCAGGCGGATAAACGTCTGCCAGTTCCTTCCAGTGTGACAAAGCAAACGAAAGCCGGACTCCGTAATACCCCGGATTGAACTCCAAAGCGTGATCGTGAAACCACTCATGCCGCCCCAAAGCTCCCGCATCGTCTCCATCCTGGAAGAGTCTCGTCGCCTCATCAAACGCCAGCTTTGCGGCATCTTTCCATGGTGTGGGTTCCTGTGACATTGGTGTGGCTATGGTTTTGGACCGATTAATGCAAACTCGACGATCCGCTCCTGCCTTACAATCCATGATCCACACTCAGCAGAAATCCCCTCATCAGCCTCCGCTCCAATCAGCGAACATCCCCGACCATAGCTACCCACTCTATGAACGCCGCAAACTAGAGACTCCAAGTGCCGCTACTCCCTTCAGATCTAAACCCGGATCTTCCGCAATCTGCGGGTTCTCTGAATCAGCGGGAGAAACTCTTCTCACGAATCATGCCGCGCCCCGCCAGACCAGCCAAAGTTTGCAACACCGTCAGGGCACCGACTTCCCAGCGTGGCAAGGCTTGACCCGGTAAAGCCGCAAACCATGTCAGCTCAACCGCCACGCCCGAGGCTCAACGTGGCTCTGAGCTTTAGCTCGCCCGGTTTGGAGAGCCAACCGGTTCGGAGCTTCCCTCCCGCCCGCCCATCGACTGGATCACCGAGCACCAAGGTCAGGCGATCTCCCAGCCTTTGCGATAGCTCTCTTTGATGAACGCATCAGCCGCGGGCAAACCGGTGGCCTTCATCGCGGCGGCGTCCCACTTGACGGGCTTTTGCGTGCGTAGCGAGAGCACCCCGAGCAGCGCGATCTCCGTGAGATGTGCGGCGTAGGCGAAGGGGCTCGTTGCAGGTTCGCCGCCTTTGCAGGCGTCGATCCAGTCGCGGTGGTGGCCGTTGCTGCGCTTCAGCTTCGGCGCGGGCTTTTGATATTCGGCACGGCGAGCATCGGGGAAGAGTCGCGGAGCACCACCGCCACCATCGCACTGGATGACCCCTTTTTCGCCGATGAAAAGGCAGCCGCGTTTCGGCAGCGGGAAGTTGCCCAGTGCCTCGGGCTTCGGCGGCATCAGCCCGCCGTCATACCACGTCATGCGGATCTCGGGTCGCGAGCCTGCGGCGGGGAAGGTGTAATAAATAAGCGCTCCATGCGGCGCGATCTCGCTGTCCATCAGACCGGCCGCGTGCGCCTCAATGCGCGAGGGAATCGGCAGGTCAAAGGCACGCACGGCCGTGTTCATGTCGTGGCAGGCGAAATCGCCGATGCCCGTGCAGCCGAAGTCCCAGAAATCACGCCAAGCGACCGGAAAGTAGGCAGGATTGAAGGCGCGCTCGTTACGTGGCCCGAGCCACAGATCCCAGTTCAAGCCAGCAGGCACCGGCGGCGTATCGGTCGGTTTGCCGGTGAGCGTGGGATTCCATCGCTTCGCGCCCACCCACACATGGATTTCCTTCACTGCACCAATGGCTCCGTCTTGGATGTATTCGATGGTCTCACGCGTGCCGAGCGAGGAATGCCCCTGGCTGCCGAGCTGCGTGGCCACACCCGTTTCAGCGGCCACTTTGGCGACGTGACGAGCCTCCCAGATGTTGTGCGTGAGCGGCTTCTCGCAGTAAACATGCTTGCCCGCCCGCATCGCGATCACCGAGGCATAGGCGTGCAAATGATCCGGCGTGGCGATGAGCACCGCGTCGATGCTTTTCTCCTTCTCCAGCATCTCGCGAAAGTCGATGTAGTCCGCGCAGCGATGGTTCGGAGTCTTCGCCGCGTAGTGTTTTTCGATCTCCGCCTTCACCGGCAGCCGTCCGCCCATGCCTTTGAAGTAAAAGTTTTGGAGGCTGAACGACTCAGCCGGATCGGCCACTGCGATGATCTGCGCATCATCGAGCTGCATCAGCGCGCGAACATTTGTCCTCCCCTGCCCGCCCGTGCCGATGATCGCAATGTTCACCTTTTCACTCGGCGGCACAAACCTCGGCCCGCCCAGCACGTGACGTGGCACGATGTTGACCGTGGTCACCGCAGCGGCGGCTGTTTTGAGGAAGTGGCGGCGCGAGGGCGTGGTGGGATTCATGCGATAAGACAATACGGACAAAAGGCCGCCAATCTTCAATCCGTGACGGGTCCTTAATGGCTGCAAGGAATGCCTCCTCGCGACCGACTGACTGACTGGGATGAAACGCCGCCAACTCCTCGCCACACTCGCCGCCCTGCCTTCTACGTCGTCATTGATGGCAAGCGCAGGCCGTGAGCTCGATAACCCCTATGCAGAGGTGGACTGGGACGCTTGCGAGTGCCTCCACTCGATGTCGCATCAACATCAAGGCCAGACCGACGCTTCGCGCGATAGTTTTGTGGAAATGGGTTACGGCCACTTTGCCTTCAGCAACTACTACCCCTCAGCGCCGACCTATCCGCTGCCACTGAACTATGCCGCGAAGCATCCACAGCTCATCGCCGCGCCGAATGCGGAGCATCATTCCTACACCGACACAGGCCTGCATGCGAACGCGCTCGGCAGCCTGCTCGCCACGGGTTACGGCAGCAGCGTGAACGCCAAGGATTGCGCCGTGTCACCCATCGCGCATCGCTTTGACGGATTGAATGTGTTTGATTCCCAGCGCCCTTGGCTCGGTGTGTATCGGTTGGATGTGCGGCTCGCCGCGAAAGCAGGCAAACCGTCAGCCAACCTCACCATCGAAGGCGCGAACGAGTGCGACTCCCGCAACGGCTTTGCTGACAAAGGCCCCGTGAGTGAACGCAGCCTGCCGCCGGGCAATCACACGCTCTACCTGCGCACCACTGCAACCAGTTTGGAGATGAAGCTCCTGTTTGATGCCGATGCGATCAGCGTGACGCAGTTTCGCCTCATGCAGGGCACGAACCGCCCATGGCGCGATGTCTTCCGCGATGCTTTTGAGAAGTTACAGCATCCCGACGGTGGCGGCATGACACTGAATCACCCCACGGGCAAAGTCGCCGACTACCTGCCGATGCTCGACTTCGATCCGCGCGTGCTCGGCATCGAAGTGTGGAATCAGCTCACCTCCGGCTTTGGGTCCAGTCGCGGTTTCTACGATCACAGTGGCGCGCCCAACCTGCACTTCTACCAACTCTGGGATGACATCCTGCGCACCGGGCGGCGCTGCTGGGGCTTCTTCGTCAAAGATCACAACACCTACGGTCGTGGCCGCAACGTGCTGCTCGTTCCGCAGCTCGATTCCTTGTCCATGGCCGAGCGTGAGGCGGCGGCTTTGCGTGCATATCGTCAAGGCACGTTCTTCGGCTCTGTCGCCGCACTTTCGGCCAGTGAGGCTGGCGAGGTCATCGCGCCGTATGATCGCAGCAGTTTTCGCTTTAGCCGCATCATCGTGAAAGACGACACCTTGCACATCACCGTCTCCGGTAACGACCCGAAGCGCCCGAACATGCAGATCCGCTTCATCACCGATCAAGGCATCACCAGCATCGTGGATGCCTCTGATGCGGCGTTTAGGCTGAAACGTGACGCAAGTGGACGCCTCACCGCCGCCTTTGTCCGCGTCGAGGCATTCGCCTATCCAAAGACCCATCAACGCGGGCAAACGCTCACGGCCGAAATGCTGCGAGGCATGCATGTGCACGACATCTCGCAGCTTCACGATCAAAAAGCCCTTCGCAGCCCTACCTCCGCCAGCACCGATCCCGCCCTACGCACCCCGATCCCCATCGTGGACATGATCTTCTCCCAACCGCTGCGGCGTGTGTGATCTACTTTGCTAACGCACGGTCGATGATCCTCGTGACATCTTCATCGAGAAGAAAGCCCTCCGCCTGGAGCTTCTTCGTGGCATCGGTGAGGCGCGAGAGATACTCCGCCTGCGTCGGATAGCGTTCTTCGAGGGAGAGACGCGGGTCGCCGGTCTTTTGGCGTTCGGCTTGGGTCTTGGCGAAGGGGATGAACATGCCATCGAGCGGCGAGAGCATGGTTTCGGCACCAACTTGAAGGGAGCGGAGGTTCCAGCCGGTGTAGGTGCCGAGAGGGACGGCGACTTCGGGGAGCACGATGCCGCTGGTTTCATTGCCGTCGGCATTCACGGCGGGCAGGAGTGTCTGGAAGGGCTTTCCGGCCTTTGGCGGGATGATGTCGGCGATGCCTTCGCTTTGGAAGCGGGGGCCGAAATCGAGTCGTGGAGGCTGGTAGGCATGGGTGGGCAGGTTGAGGCCTGGAATCTGCGGGAACTGCGTTTTCCATTCGTCGAAGGTCACGAGGGTTTGATCGGCGAGACGCGGATGACGGCTCGGTGGCGGTGTTTTTCCATTTTTCACCCACTCGACGAGATGCATGAGCATCGCACGCAGCACGGGGCCGCGATCATCGAGCGTGTTGCGCGGCTGCTGGCAGATGCCGGGAGTGCCGTCGCTTCTGCCGAGATGCTGCGCACCGGCCACGAGATACACACGCACGTCGTCGGGCAAGGTGAGGTCGGATTTGCCCTCCACATCGGTGTGGAGCAGCGAGGCGGCGCGGCTCCAGTATTCGGTGGAGGTTTGCGTGAAGAGCATGCGCGGCGTGTGGCCGGACTTTCGCGAACGAGCGAGCGAATCACCGGAATCACCCGTGACGGGATCGGTCTGCGGCAACGGAGCGAGCGGGAAGAACTCACTGCCGGAAAGATGCCCCTCATGCTGCGTGCCATACTCCGTGCTCATGCGGAAGCGATGGTTGAACATGCCTTTGCCGGAGCCCGCGACGTGGATCAAAGCCCCGTCGAAGACTATGCGGCCCTGCTCATCGCCATTAAGGCCTTCATTGAGGAAGTGATGAATGACCCGGCCGGATTGCGAGATGCCGAAGACGCAGGCTTTCTGCACCGCGCCGGCCAGCGGATTCGTTTTGGCTTCGCCGTGTCGAAAGAACGCCACACAGTCGCGCATCGCGGTGAGGCCGAGACCAGTCACACGAGGCTCTTTGGCCGTGTAAACGAGGTCGTAGAGCCAACCGGGCCGCAAACCGGCCTTCACAAAGACATGCGTGGCGTCGGGGATGAGCTTGTCACTCTCCCAACGTCCAAACGCCCACTCCGCACGCGGCAACTCGATGCCATCCACGCCGCGATGCGGCCGCATCGTGAGCGTCGCGTCGGTGTTGTCGAGACTCACCGATGGAAACGCCGCGCCGATGCCCCACGGGCTCCACGAGAAGGCACGGCTGAAGACTTTCTCCGTGCTCGTGATCTCCAGATGCGCTCGCCCGGTGATCGTCGTGCCATTCTCGGTCGCGATCGGCAGACCGCACAGCAGACGCTGTGTCTCATCCGCCTGCACCTCCCCATTCCAGCCGCACCACAGCACGGAGAATCCATGCTTCATGAGGAAGCCATGCCCGGCATGCGCCTCCGTCTTCGGATCATTCGTGCGCTCGCCGTCGTTGAAGGTCCAAAGCGCGAGCATGTTGCCGCGATTGTTCACGTCGTAGAGCAGCACGCCGTTGCCCTTGGTCGCATCGACCGGCTTCAGCAGAAAGAAGTCCGTCCAGCTCTCCACCTTGCCACGAGTATTGCGCGGAGCCCGCTGGAGGTCGCTGATGCGCTCGTTGGCTTGATTCGCCGGATCGGTTTCGATGAACATCCGGCCTTTGAGACGTTCGTAGGCACCCACGGCACCAAAAGCCTTGCCTGCGGCAAACGACGAGCGCTCGGTGATCTCGATGCGCGTAACTTCGGCCATTGAGGCGATTGGGATCACCCCTAGAGTAAGCAAGATCAGACAGAGACGAGGAATGCAATTCATGGGAGAACAGAGTACGACCATCGGCAGTCCATTCTCCCCATCGAAAGCACCACCACTCCCCTTCCCTCGTCTGCTAATTGGTCTTGACCGACGTCGGAGGCGGCAGCGCGTAATAAGCACATTCGGCGAAGAAGAACTCGGCCATGTTCAGCCTCGTATAATCGTAGTGGCAAATCGCCTGCCGCACTGAATCAAAGCCCTCTTTATCACCCGCAAACGCAATCAATGCTGCAGCAGCCAGCGGATTGCGCATCCGACTGGTCTCGTAGCCCTTCCGCTCGCCCAGGATGTTTTTGTCGCGCGAGTTGGCCATCTTTTCGGCATCGGCCTGCGTCTTTTGCGGGAACCAACCTGGATAGCCCTCCTGCCAGCGGGCGTGGCCAAAGATTTTCTCATCGTTGTTGTCGAACTTGAGGTAATCTCCGATGACCGCAGCAGCGCCACGCGCATTGATCGATAGCCCTGCGCGATATTGCGCTTGCACGGTGGGATCCGTCTCCACCTTGGCCAACCAAGCAAAAGCGCCCTGCGAACTGACGTAGATCCAGAGTTGGTTTTGATCAATGTTGGGGATCTGATCGCGATCATACGGATAGCCCTCCGCGCAGATTTCAAGCCGCGTCTTCCCAGTAGTCGGCGCACGCTCTTTCAGTGCTGCCTGATAGCGAGTCATCCAAACTGGATCAGCCGTCACGTCGTGCATGGCACGCAGGATGGACAAATACATCACAGCCCCGTGATGGCGGAACGTTTTGAAGTCCCCACGAAACTGCCCCTTGAACGCACCATCGCATGGACACCGCCAATCCACGGCCTGAAGCGCCCCGGCCACCTCTACCATCTTGGCCACCACAGTCTGGCGCTCCGCCGCATCGGGAATGCCGCTCATCACATAAGCATGCAGACCGTAAAACCATGGGTGCGTTTGGTCCTGTGACCCCAATGGATAGTGACACCTGCCATCCGTGCCCACACCACGTGCGATGAATCCCGGCACGTCTGAGACCGAGGCGCACTTCAGCAGGCCGCTCACCAACCGCCGCACCGCATCGCGATCCGCAGTCGATCCACTGCGGCGCGAACGTTCACACATCGCAGCTAGATAGGTCCCAGTGAACATCGGCCCGTTCTCGATGGGGCTCCACCAACCAATCGCGTTCGGACGACCCAGTGAACAATCTTCCGGCGATGGAATGACACCCACATAGTCATGAATCAAACCTTCGGCCCCGACGAATTTGGTCCACAAAACCGAATGCGCTTTCTCCACCGCCGCCACTACCTGCTCGTGAGTTCCGCGACTGTCGGTGCCAGTCTCCGCCGCATGGAGGCCTAGAGAGGCCAACGTCAGAGCCAGGGAAACGACACAGTGAATGCTAGGGACAAGGCTTTTCATCACTTCACTTTGCACACGTCCATGTGGTTGCTCAATCGATTTGCCACAACTCACCGCCAATGCTGCCTGCACGAATGAAGGCCGCCCATGCCCGCGTGGACAAAGCAGCCTCGCATCCTAGTGCCCGGCGTTTAAGTTAAAGAGAATCGGACTCACCCCTTGGAGGTGGGTTTCAAACTCCGCAAGTAAGCTACAATATCCGCAATGGCTTGCGGTGTCAGACCCAGGTTCGCTGGATCATACATTAGCGAGCGTCCGAGTGGCTTCACACTCAGGATCCGGTCTTGCGGCACCGTTTGCACGGTTCCCCCCATGCACTTGATCATCAGAGGATCGCCGCTGCTAAGAACCATGCCAGTAATTGTGAGCCCGTCTTTGGTCTTGACCTCACTGCCTTCAAAGCCGTGTGAAATATCAGCCGACGGATGGGCAATCGCATTCGCGATGACTTCGGCTGGTTGCTGTTGGCCAAAGGTCGAAAGGTCAGGACCAAAATCCACCCCATTCGCGCCGACCTTGTGACAGGTGTAGCAAACCGCCACTGAAGCAGCACCACGCTGCGCATCCCCCGCCAGTTTGGCGATCTCTGCACCGCTCGGCAGCGCTGCCGCACCACTCACTGCGGGAGGCATTTCAATGGCGACCAGCTTGATCTTCGCGGGATCATAGAGCCCCAGCGCCTTCATCCCGGCCTCGATATCATAGCCTTTCCAGTCATTGCCTTTCCGATTCAGCAGCCACCATTTTGCCAAGTCTGCGAGCGGGAAACCCTTGGTATTTGCCACTTCAATCATGGTGCCTGCAGCCGTGCGACTCTTCACAAAGGCCAGAGCGGTCAGCATCAGCTTCCGTTGTTCGTCGGTAAGTTTGGAAGAAAGAATGCGCTCGCGAAAATCAGGCACCGCTGCCGACACGTGCAATCGCCAGGCGATCCATGCGAAGGTATCACTCCATTCCAGCGCGGGAGCCCCCATTTCTTTGGCGACCGCCGCATAAACCTCGGCCTCCTTACCCTCACTACCCAGACCAAAGGCTTCAAGGTAGGCGCGGTCTTTGCCGTCGAATCCCCGTGCGATTTGCACGAGAATTGGCAGACTCTTCGTTGCATCGACATCGCGCAAGCTCACCGCCACCTCGCGCCGCACCGCAGCAGACTCATCCACCGCCATCTGCGCAGCCATCGCCAGAACCTCGTGGTTAGCGAAGCGAAGCGCGCGATAGGCAACCAGACGTTTGGCGGAGTCATCCGACTTCAGGAGTGGCACGACCTTTGCGATCCCGGACTCTCCCATTTGCGCCAGCAGCCAGATGGCACGCGAGGCAATGTAGGGATTGGCATCGGCGAGGAGCCCCGCAACTGCCGGAACCGCAGCACTCCCTTGTGCCCTCAATTTCTTGAAGCCCAAGTTTCTCACGTTCACAGCCGGACTCTTCAGCGCCGCGATTTGTCCTTCCACACTGCTCAAATCGAGCTTCGGCACCATTGACTTGAAGCCTTTGGGCGCGATGCGGTAGATCGTTCCGGAAGTCCCATCGTCGAGGGTGCCATGACCTCCGACACGCGCGTCGAACCAATCTGCGACATAAATCGCCCCGTCAGGGCCCACACATACATCGCTAGGGCGGAACATCGTCTTCAATTCACCGGAAGGCTTACCGCCCAAGAAGTCCGATCCTGCAAATTCCTTCTCCTTATTCGAGGTCAGAAAGTCAAACCGCTCCAACTTCCACCCAGCGCCATCGGGCTTGGGCAAATACCCAAAGACGACGTTCTTCCCAGCCTCGCAAGCCAGCAGCAGCCCTTGCCACTGATCGCTGAGCGCTCCGTTTTCGTAAAACGCCACGCCGGTCGGTGAGCCGCCCCCATACACATCCCCAGAAGGCATGGTGCCGGGATCTTCCTGCCGCCACTCCGCCGTCGGCGTATCTTGACCGGGTCGCTTGTCCGCCCCCCATGAGCGCAACCCATCCACCGATGCAAAGCCTGCATTGCCGCCTTCGAGAATCGGAGCGACGCGGCAGGCTGGAGGATCGTCGTTATCACTCTGGAAGAGATCGCCCATGGACGTCACCGTTTGCTCGTAGCTATTGCGATAGTTATGCCCCATGATCTTCACCTGCGTGCCATCCGGATTCATCCGCACGGTGAATCCACCGATCCACACGTGACCATCGTCGCTGCGTTGCCCTGCGATATCCTGCAACTGGTAGGGGCTGCCCATGCGGAAGGTCTTGCCCGAACGATCCGTGAACTGCGCACCCGTATTCCCCTGATTGAAATACCACTGCCCATCCGGTCCCGTCGTCAGACTATGCAGGCTGTGATCGTGCTGCCGCCCGTTGAATCCGGTCAGCAAGACTTCCCTCTTGTCCGCTGTGGCATCAAAGTGGCCATCTCGATTCACATCGGTATACACGATCAAGTCTGGCGGTTGCGAAACGACGATCTGATCATCAATCACCGCCACTCCCAAGGGCGAGGCCAGCCCTTCCTCCTGCACAAAAGTCGAGCTCTTGTCCGCCTTTCCATCGCCAGTCGTGTCCTCCAAGATCACAATTCGATCCCCCTCTTTACGGCGACCACCTTTCCCACGGTAGTTGACGCCTTCCGAAACATAAAGTCGCCCCGCTGCATCGAAGTCCATGTTCACCGGATTCATCAACAAAGGCGAAGTCGCCCACACCGTGACCTCGAGGCCCTCTGGCACCGCGAACAAATCCGCCGGCACCAGTTTGGGCGCGTTCGGATCAAATTTCGGCGCGGGCGAGGCCGCCGACTTTGGCGGCTCCTGAGTATAAACCATAAACTTCAGCTTGGCGGTGCTGGACTTCCCTTCCCGCATCATCCCACCGTCATCAATAGCGACACTCGCCTGAAAACGCTCTGCATTGGCAGGCAGGGCATACGAGATGATTGAGGGCGCGTGCGTGCCTATGCCTACCGCCTGGGCCTTGCCGTCCACTCGCAATTCGCCCCCCATCGCATTCTTGCCCACATTCGCTTTGCCCGATCCACTGGTCGCCGACGACCATTTCAGCGCGGTCAGATCCTGCACACTGCCATCCTTCATGACCAACTTCGGCGCAATCCAGTCGGCCCAATCACAGCTATTGCCGTCCTCGTCAGAGACAACCAAGTAGAGTTCCTTCGCTCCCGCCAGTGGGACATCGACAGGCAGGACACGCGGCAGACTCTTGCTGGTCAGCAGCGGAGATTCAAAGATCGGTTTGGGCGGTTCTGCCTGAGCCAGCGTGAAACTGAGCAGAACGAAAAGGAGCGACTTTTTTTGCATAAAGGGGAATCAGGGGAAAAAGGGGAATAATTTTTTGATCTCGTCTTTCGATGGCTGGCGACCGTACTCGCAGATTTCAAAGGCCTCGGCAAATTTTACCTCAGCCCCTTTTTCTGGGCCATACCACTTGATCAAGGCCTCGCGAAAGCGGTTCGCCTCGCCACTCTGCCGCCGCACCCAGCGTTCGCGCAACCAATTTCTGCGACCCGCTTCATCGCTAGCAGGAGGGACCGTGGCGACGAACTCTTCACTACCGCTGGCACCGCCCTCATAGTGCTGGGAGGGCATTTCATGAATGGCCGTCACCTTCTGATCAAAGACATCATCCACAGACACAATGATATCCGCCACGAACGGATACGGCTTTTGGAAGCCATCGCTCGAATACAAAAATACGGGATTCCTCTTCAGCGGTGGCACATCCATGCACACAAAGGGCACCGTCACCATGAAAGCAGCGTCCTGCATCAGCACCCCCACATAGCGATGGTCGGGATGGTAGTCCCAGGGACGATGCGCAATGACGATATCCGCCTTCCACTCGCGAATGCAGCGGATGATCTTCTGCCGATTTTCTAGGGTCGGCATCAACTCGCCATCATGAATATCCATCACTTCCGTCGATACGCCCAGAAGCCCATCCACCTTCTTGACCTCAGCGAGGCGACGTTTGGCCAATGGGCCACCCGCAGACTGCCAGTGCCCGATATCGCCATTGGTCACTGATACCAATTTCACATGATGGCCCAGCTTGGCCCACTTGGCAGCAACGCCACCTGCCTTGTATTGGGCATCGTCAGGATGCGCACCAAATACGATGATGCGCAGTTTGCCATCCGCTTCGTCAGCAATGGTTTTCGTCAACGTTAGCCCCAGAGTGAGGCTGGCCAGCAGTGTGATCGATAGGCTTTTCATGAGAATCAAGGAACCAAACCAACGCCTCCCAGCGACCGTTTCATTCCCGATTCTGAACGACTCACACCGCGCACCTCAGCGCGCATGAAACCGGACCACTAGAGATTCGTAGCCCAAGGTCCGATCATATTCGGCCTCATGTTCCACCCTGGGTTCCGCACTGACCAGCTCAATGCGACCCACCAAATCGCAGCACTTTTGCAGCAAGGTGCGCAGGATCAGACGAGCATGCGGTGCACCAAGACAAAGGTGTGTGCCAAAGCCGAAAGACAAATGCGGATTCGGCTTCCGATCCAGTCGCACCTCCTGCGGCTGGGGAAAAACAGTCTCGTCTTGATTGGCAGACGCCCAGCAGAGCGACGCCCGATGGCCAGCCTCAACCTTCACGCCATTCACCTCCGTATCCACCGGGCACACCCGCCCAATGTGCGTCAACGGCATAAAGACGCGGAAGAATTCCTCGCTGGCGTGGACAATGCGGGATGGATCTTCCCGCAAATACTCGAGCGACTCTGGATGCTCTGACAAATGCGCAATCACGCAAGACACAGAGTGAATGATCGTATCTCGTCCGCCAGCGAAGGCCAAATTGGCAAAGCCCATCATCTCCTCACGCGTGAGCCTTCGCCCCTGGTAAGTGGCTTGGGCCAAGGCGCTGAAAAAGTCCTCGCCAGGGGCAGCCTCCGCTCGGTCAAACTGAGCATGCAGATACTCCTCCAGGGCGATTCCTTTCTTCACCCCACCCGTGACGCGGAATACATGGATCCCCCAGCCGATCCAAGTATCCGCCTCAGACGCTGGCACGTTCAGCAGCATCGTCAGCGCACGAGATTGCAGTGGTAGCGCAAATCCGTGAACCACCTCTGTCGAATCAGCGCTCAATGCAGCCTGGATCATTCCCTCGATCAAGCCCTCAACCTGGGCAATCATCGCCGGCTCTTTCGGACGACGAAAAAATGGCTCCACAATCGCTCGATAGTCCGTGTGCTCCGGCGGGTTTGTCTCGATGGGCAATTGTCGCATCGTGCGCACATCCTCCTCAGAAGGAATCGGTACACGGAATGGCACGTCAGAGCTAAAGGTCTTCCAGTCCTTTGCCGCACGACGCACATCTTCGTGCCGCAAGATCATGGCGATCTTCTCGCCATGGAATTCACATTCCAGGACACCGTCTTTCTTTCGAGCTTCACTAAACGGATCAGAGATTTGGTTGATGGGCATGCCCAACAACATTCCCAGGGCCTCCAAACTGGCAAGAGAATATCACTTGATCCCCGCGATCAACAACGCCGGACAGGTTCGGTCTTCCTGCTCGAAGTTTCTGCTCAAAAACATCACGGCGCAGTGAAAATCGCGCGCCTACAACATCTGCCGCGCATCGGCGAGACCGACAAAGAAGTGGCCTCAAACTGGCTGGCGGATGTTCATGGCGGGATTTTACCATTATTTTAATAGCATGACACACAGAGAACGGGTGCCCAGCACCGTTGGTTATGACTTGAGTCTTCGCCTGTTCATCGCCACTGCCGCCTTCCTGCTGTCTGCGCGCGGGACACTTCATGGCGCTGACATCTTCTCCGCGAAGATCGAACCGATCCTGAAACAACGCTGCTTTGAGTGCCACTCGCATGAGAAGAAGATGAAGGGCGGCCTGACGCTGGATTCGAAATCCGGGTGGGAGCAAGGCGGTGACTCGGGGCCGGCAATTGTCGTGGGCAAGCCAGACGAGAGCCTGCTGATCAAGATGGTGCGCTGGACGGATGCGGATCATCAGATGCCGCCCAAGGAGAAGCTGCCCGCGTCGGAGATCGCGTTGCTAGAAGAGTGGATCAAATCGGGTGCGCATGATCCTCGCGTGATCGCGAATAGGCCAACGGCTGACGACTGGTGGTCGCTCAAGCCGCTGCCGGGGAAGGGCACCTTGCAAGCGCCACAGACGGTCGATGCCTTCATCCGCGCTAGGCTTGCCGAGCGTCATCTCACGCCATCGCCAGAGGCAGATCGCCGCACCTTGATCCGGCGTGTGATGTTTGATCTGCATGGTATGCCGCCTTCGTTTGAGGAAGTGGAGGCGTTCGTGAAGGATGCCGACCCAAAGGCCTATGAAAAACTGGTGGACCGCCTGCTCGAGTCGCCGCGCTACGGCGAGCGCTGGGCGCGTCATTGGCTGGACACGATCCACTTCGCAGAGACGCACGGCTGCGGCCACGATCTGCCTCGCGACCATGCCTGGCGGTATCGCGATTACGTGATGGAGGCACTGAACACCGACAAACCGTGGCCGCGCTTCATTCGCGAGCAGTTGGCGGCGGATCGTTTGTTTCCAGACGAGCCACGCAGCATACCGGCGCTCGGATTTCTCGGTGCGGGCGTGTTTGATCACAGCGCTTATCAGACCGCGCCAACAAACTTCGACTACCTCGACCGCGACGATCTCGTGACGCAGACCATGGGGGCTTTTGTCAGCACCACGGCGAACTGCGCCCGCTGCCACGCGCACAAGTTTGATCCCATCACGCAGGAGGACTACTACGCGCTGCAGGCCGTCTTCGCGGGCATCATCGAGGGCGACATCCCTTTCGATGAGGATGCCAAAGTCGCCTCACAGCGGAGACGATGGCAGTCCATGCTCACCGCCTGTGATTCGCAGGACAAAGCGGCGCTGCTCACCCCGGAGCACGCAAAGCTGGTGATCGACTGGAGCAAAAACCAAGGCCCGCAGGCGAAGTGGACGACGCTGAACTACGAAAGCTTCATCAGCACCGATGGCGCGACCTTGTCACGCAGCGGCGACGTGATCATCTCCAGCGGCGCGAGACCGGACAAAGACACCTGCATCATCACGGGCTCCGCTTCGCTAACAAGCGTCACCGCGCTGCGGCTCGATGTCTTCGCTGACAAATCGTTGCCTCAGGGCGGCCCCGGTCGTCAGGACAATGGCAACCTCACACTGAGTGAGATCGAGGCGCAACTCTTCGAGCCTGGGGCATCGCAATCGGTGAAGCTGAAGTTCGCGCAGGCATCAGCGGACTTCGATCAAGACGGCTGGACTGCCGCGATGGCCATTGATGGCAAGCTCGACAACGGCTGGGGCATTCATCCTGCCGAGGGACAGTCGCACCAAGCTGTGTTCATCTTGGCAAAGCCGCTGAAATTGAAAGAAGGCTCCAAACTCACGATCTCGCTAAAGCAGTTGTCCGGCAGATCACATCTCATCGGTCGCCTGAAGCTGTCCGTCACGGACGCGCCCGCTGATCATGCATTGGTCATGCCTGCTGCGGTGGTAGAGGCGATGCAGTTCCCCGCAGAGAAACGCAGCGAAGCTCATCAGCTCGCGCTGGCAGCCTTTGCCTTGCGCCAGATCGCCAAAGAAGAACTGGCCAAGCTGCCTGCTCCAGCGCTGGTTTATGCTGCAGCGAAAAAGGCGGATGTGCTGCTCGCCGTAGGCAAAGGAACGCCAACTGTGATCGCCAAGCCCAAGCCGGTGCACATGCTGAAGCGCGGGGAGTTTGACCAACCCACACGTGAGACCACCAGCGGGGCTCTCAGTGCCCTGAAGTCACTGCCAGCGCGGTTTGCCAAGGAACACGCAGGCGATGAGTCAGAGCGTCGTGCCGCGCTCGCCGAATGGATCGCGGATGAAGGTAATCCGCTCACCTGGCGCAGCATTGCCAATCGTGTGTGGCACTACCATTTCGGGCGAGGCCTGTGCGACACACCGAACGATTTTGGCCGCATGGGCGGCGTGCCATCACATCCCGAGTTACTCGACTGGCTCGCCTGCGAACTCCGTGACCACGGTGGCTCGCTGAAGCATCTCCATCGCCTCATCGTCACCAGCTCCACTTATCGGCAAAGCAGCGAGCCACGTGAAGACGCCACCAAGCACGACGCCGACAATCGACTACTCTGGCGCATGAACCGCCTGCGCCTTGATGCCGACAGCTACCGCGACTTCGTGCTCGCCTCGGCGGATAGACTCGATCTCACGGTCGGCGGCCCCAGCGAGCGTCAGTTCATCACCGGCCCGGCTGTCCAGCTCACGCCCACACTCGACTACACGGCCTATGATTGGGCCGCCAAGCCCAAGCACCGCCGCAGCATCTACCGCTTCGTCTGGCGCGGCGTGCCCGATCCCTTCATGGACACGCTCGATTTTCCCGACCTCGGGCTGCTGGCACCGAGCCGGGGTTTCTCTGCCTCGTCACTGCAATCACTCGCCCTCTTCAACAACCGCTTCGTTCTTCACTTCAGTGGCGAGATGGGCAAACAAGTCACCACAGCCACCGAAGCCGTCCGCCGCATTTTACTCCGCGAACCAACGGGTGATGAAGCACGTCAGTTCAGCGCGTATGCAGAGAAACACGGACTCGCCGCGCTGTGCCGCGTGCTCATCAACAGCAACGAGTTTTTGTTTGTGAACTAAATCATCCTTCATGAAGCCCATCATTCTCAACCGGTTACTCGCATTGCTCCTCGCCTTTACCGTGGAGTCACACGCCGAGCCCGTGCGCTACAATCGAGACATCCGGCCCATTTTGTCAGACAACTGCTTTGCGTGCCACGGTCCGGACAAGGCCAATCAGAAAGGAGGTCTGCGGCTCGATGTCCGCGAGGAGGCGCTGAAGCCCGCGAAGTCGGGCGACGTAGCGATCACTCCCGGCGATGTGAGCAAATCTGCGCTGATCACCCGCATCGAGACCACGGATGAGGACGAGGTGATGCCACCCTTGAAGGCGCACAAGACGGTGACGAAAGCCCAGAGGGAAAAGCTTCGGCAGTGGATCGCCGAAGGCGCGAAGTATGAGCAGCACTGGTCGTTCATTCCTCTCGCGGTGACGAAGGTTCCGTCAGCGAAGAATGGCGCGTGGCCACGCAATGACATCGACCGCTTCGTGCTGAATCGCCTGGAGTCCGAGGGACTTGCGCCTTCAGCGGAGGCCACCAAGGAAGCGCTGATCCGACGTGTGACACTCGATCTGACGGGCGTGCCACCGACGCTGGCGGAAGTGGATGCGTTTGTCGCCGATGCTTCACCTCAGGCATACGACAAAGTGGTGGAGCGGTTGCTGCGCTCACCCCACTACGGTGAACGCATGGCTGTGGATTGGCTAGACGCGGCCCGCTATGCGGACTCGAACGGCTACCAAGTCGATCGCGACCGCGAGCTGTGGCCGTGGCGCGACTGGGTGATCAAGGCGTTCAATGATAACAAGCGGTTCGATCAGTTCACCATCGAGCAACTGGCCGGTGATCTGCTGCCGGATGCGACGTTGGAACAAAAGATCGCCACCGGCTTCCATCGCAATCACATGCTCAATGAAGAAGGCGGCGTGCTCGCGGATGAGTTCCTCGCTGAATACACGGCGGACCGCGTGGAGACGACAGCGGCCGTGTGGCTCGGCCAGACCTTCAACTGCGCGCGCTGCCACGATCACAAATACGATCCCTTCACCCAGCGTGATTTTTACTCGATGAAGGCCTTCTTCCACAGCATCCCGGAGAAGGGCGTGGGCATTTACTCCAAGCCCATCCGCATCAATGCGCCGCCGTTCGTGAAACTGCCAGCGCCGGAAGTCGAGGCCAGGATCGCTGCTTTGAATGCAAAGGTGAAAATCGTGAATGAAAAACTCGCAGCCCTCGCGAGCCAATCGTCTGCTGGTGTCGAGACTTGGGCGCAGCGCGTGGCTTCGGCGTCAGTGAAATGGCAACCGGTGGAACTGCTGACGGCGACTGGCGGGGATCAGCCGCCGAATGTTGATGCGAAGTCGAACACGCTCGAAGTCGGCCCGCAAGAAACGCGGCGGAACAACATCGCGCTCACCGTGCGTTTGCCACAAGGTCGCGTGACGGCCCTACGCTTCGAGTGCGGCACCAAGGCATCGTCAGCAAGCTTTCAGTGGAGTGAGCTGAGTGTCGGCAAGCTCAAGCTCCGCGCGACAGCGCCGGGAGATTCGCTGGCGGTGGGCGAAGCGGAGAAGGTGCTAGATGGTGATCGGAAAACAAAGACGGTGCTCTCGATGACTCCGGCTAAGCCGGTGAGCGCGGTCTTTGAGATCGAGTCCGGCGATGCCTCAAAGAATCTCGTGATCACCATCGGTGTCGAGAACGCGGGCGGACCGACGCGCTGGCAGGTGTTCGCCACCGACGCCGAGAAAGATGTGCTCGTGCCGGCAAAGATGCTCGCCATCGCGAAGAAGGACGTCGCCAGACGCACAGCGGATGAGCAGAAGCTGCTCGCCGAGTTTCGCATCTCGCAGCAGCCAGAGCATCGGATGCTGAATGATGAACTGGCCGCGCTGAAGAAGCAGCTCGTCGCTGCCGAAGGCGAAATCCCCACCACGCTGGTGATGGAGGAGATGAAGGAACCGCGCCCCACTTTCATCCTGATGCGCGGCGCGTATGACAAGCCGGGCGAGCCGGTCACCGCCGCGACGCCAGCCATCCTGCCAGCGCTGGACAAAGGCTTGCCGCACAACCGGCTCGGTTTCGCCAAATGGCTCGTGAGCCCTCAGAATCCGCTGACGGCACGCGTGACGGTGAACCGCTTCTGGCAGCAGGTGTTCGGCAGCGGGTTGGTGAAGACGAGCGAGGACTTCGGTGCGCAGGGCGCGCTGCCGAGCCATCCTGAGCTGCTTGACTGGCTGGCTCTGGAGTTCATCCGCAGCGGCTGGGATGTAAAGCACCTCATGAAGCTGATGGTGACGAGCGCGACGTATCGGCAGAGTTCCGCGATCACGGTGCGCGGTTCTCAGTTGGACCCGGAAAACCGGCTGCTGTGGCGCGGCCCGCGCTTCCGACTCATGGGCGAGTTCATCCGCGATCAGTCGCTCGCCACGAGCGGGCTGCTCGTTGAAAAAGTCGGTGGTCCGTCGGTGAAGCCTTATCATCCGCCCGGCATCTATGAGCAGATCACCGCAGGCAACGGCTACAACATTTACGTCCCCGGCAAAGGCGATGAGCTGCACCGCCGCAGCCTCTACACGTATTGGAAGCGCTCAGTGCCGCATCCGGCCATGCTGCTCTTTGATGCGCCATTCCGCGAGACCTGCACGCTCCGCCGACCGCTCACGAACACGCCGCTCCAGGCGCTCAACCTGCTCAATGATCCGACGTATGTCGAAACTGCGCGCTTCCTCGCGCAACGCATGATGAAGGAAGGCGGCTCATCGTTGGAGTCGCGGCTCACGCATGGTTTTCGCCTGCTGCTTTCAAGACATCCGAAGCCACAGGAACTCGCGATCCTGCGCTCAGGCTACGAGCGCGCATCGAAGGGATTCAAAGCCGATCCTGAGTCCGTGAAAACCTTTCTCGCCGTGGGCGACGCCAAAGCCGACGCCACGCTCGACCCCACCGAACTCGCCGCCTTCACCTCGGTGGCCAGCACCTTGTTCAATCTTGATGAAGCAGTCACCAAACCCTGATCGCATGAACGCAGGCTCCATTTACACCGATCTTCAGCGTCGCCATTTCCTCAAAGGCATCGGCGGTGCGGCGCTGGCTTCGTTGATGAATCCCAACGTTTTCGCCTCGACACAGTCGCCGCATTTTGCACCGAAGGCGAAGCGCATCATCTGGCTCACGCAGGCGGGGGCTCCGTCGCAGTTGGATTTGTTCGACTACAAGCCGGGACTCGCGGCGCAGTTCGACAAGGATTTGCCGGAGTCGATCCGCAACGGCCAGCGTCTCACGGGCATGACGGCGGGACAGAAGCGCTTCCCCATCGCGCCATCAGTGTTCAAGTTTCAGCAGCTCGGCCACTCCGGCATGTGGCTGAGCGAGCTGCTGCCGCACACGGCCAAGTTTGCCGACGACATCTGCGTCATTCGCTCGCTGCACACGGAGGCGATCAATCACGATCCGGCGATGACGCTGTTGCAGACGGGGCACCAGATCGGCGGACGTCCGTCATTCGGATCATGGGTGTCTTATGGCCTGGGCTCGGAGAACTCGGATCTGCCGACCTTCGTCGCGATGATCTCGCGGCCCAGCGGACCGACGAATGCGCAGCCGCTGCACGAGCGCATGTGGGGCGCGGGTTTCCTGCCATCGCGCTATCAGGGCGTGCGCTTCAATTCCGGCAAAGATCCCGTTTTGTTTCTGTCGAATCCGCCCGGCATCACGACCGAGGGACGCCGCGCGATGCTCGATGACGTTGCGGCGCTGAATCGCATCAACCTCACCGAGCATCACGATCCTGAAACACAGTCGCGCATTGATCAATACGAGATGGCCTTCCGCATGCAGGCCGCAGTGCCTGAGCTGGCGGACATGTCAAAAGAGCCTGCGAGCATTTTTGAGCGCTACGGTCCCGAGTCGAAGAAACCGGGAACGTATGCGGCGAACTGCATTCTCGCACGCCGTCTTGCCGAACGCGGCGTGCGGTTCATCCAGCTTTATCATCGCGGCTGGGATCAGCACAACAACCTGCCCAGCGGCATCAGGAGCCAGTGCCACGACACCGATCAGCCCACCGCTGCATTGCTCGGTGAACTGAAGGAGCGCGGGATGATGGATGACACGCTCGTAATTTGGGGCGGTGAATTTGGGCGCACTGTCTATTCACAGGGCGTGCTCACGCAGGACAATCATGGGCGCGACCACCATCCGCGCTGCTACAGCATCTGGATGGCCGGCGCAGGCGTGAAGAAAGGCCATGTCTTCGGCGAGACGGATGACTTCAGTTACAACATCGTGAAGAATCCCGTCCACATCCATGACCTCAATGCCACCGCCCTGCATCTCATGGGCATGGATCATCTCAGGCTCACCTATCGTTTCCAAGGCCGCGACTACCGGCTCACGGACATTCATGGTGAAGTCGTCAACGGAGTGCTTGCATGATGAATGGGAATCCCCAGTTCATGTTGGATCGTCGCGGTCTCCTCAGCGGCTTCTCGGGCCTCGCGCTGTCGCAGATGTTCGCGCGTGATGCTGTGGGCTCATTCACAAAGCCGGAACTGAACGGCGGCGTGCATCATCGTGCGAAAGTGAAGCGTGTGATCCAGCTCTTCATGAATGGCGGCGCGAGCCCGATGGACACCTGGGACTACAAACCCGCGCTCACGAAGCTCGACGGGCAGAAGCTCGGGTCGAAGACGAAGATCGAAGGCGCGACTGGAATGCAGGGAGCGCTGATGAAAAGCCCGTTCGAGTTCAAGCAGCAAGGTCAAAGCGGACGCTGGGCGAGCAGCGTCTTCCCCGAGCAGGCAAAGCTCGTCGATGAGATGGCCTTCCTCATGGCGATGCAGGGTCGCTCGAACGTGCATGGCCAGAGTGCCTACTTGATGAACAATGGCTTCCTTCTGCCCGGCTTTCCCAGCATGGGCGCGTGGATCTCGTATGCGCTGGGCAATCTCACTGACAACCTGCCCACCTTCATCGTGCTGCCCGATGCGCGTGGTCTGCCTTACAACGGTCGCGGCTGTTTCAGCTCAGGTTTCCTGCCCGCATTGCATCAAGGCACGGTCATCAATGCCGGTGCCTCACAGCCCATCCCTGATCTCTTCGCCGGTGACAAATTCAGTTTCGCCAGTCGTCAGGCCGATGCCGAGGGACTCGCGCTGCTGCATCAGATGAATCAATCCCACGCCGCACAGCATCCCGGTGATTCACGACTCGTCGCGCGCATCGCCGGTTATCAACTCGCCGCCAAGCTTCAGCTCAGCGCACCCGAAGCCTTCGACGTCATATGCGAGCCCGAGTCCGCGCGCAAAGCCTACTGTCTCGACAGCGCCGACAAACCGACCGCCGACTTCGGCAAACGCTGCCTGCTCGCCACGCGCCTCGTCGAGCGCGGTGTGCGTTTTGTGCAGGTGTGGAGCGGCCCCGAAGGCGCGGTGAACAACTGGGACAATCACGGCGACATCCCGAAGCAACTCCCGCCGATGGCCGCCAGCATCGACAAGCCCATCGCCGCGCTGCTGCGCGATCTCCGCCAGCGCGGACTCGCCGAAGACACACTCGTCATCTGGACCACCGAGTTCGGCCGCACGCCGTTTTCGCAGGGATCGCTCGGTCGCGATCACAACTGCGGCAGCTTTGTGTCGTGGCTCTGGGGCGCAGGCATCAAGCCCGGCATCGCCCACGGTGAAAGCGACGACATTGGCTACCAAGCCGCGCACGACATCACCACCGGCTACGACTTGCATGCCACCATTCTGCATCTGCTCGGCATCAATCACGAGAAACTCACCGTCCGCACGAACGGTGTTGATCGCCGCCTCACCGACGTGCACGGCCATGTGATCCAGGAGGTCCTCGCTTAGCATGAAGTGCCTTGTTTCCATCCTCGTGATCGTCAGCAGCTCACTCGCGAGCGCGGATGATTTGTTCTCATCCAAAATCGAGCCGCTGCTCAAACAGCGCTGCTTTGAATGCCACTCACATGAGCAGAAGATCAAGGGTGGTCTCGCGCTCGATTCGAAGAGCGGCTGGGAAAAGGGCGGCGAGAGTGGCCCGGCGATTATTCCGGGCAAACCGGAGGCGAGTTTGCTCATCCAGGCGGTGAATCATGTGGAGAAGGACCTCAAGATGCCGCCGAAGAAGATGCTGCCTGCATCGGAGATCGCGCTCCTCACCGAGTGGGTGCGTCAGGGGGCGCCTGACCCGCGCGTGGCCGCTCAATCGACCGCGCTTGCTGCCGATGATGCCTGGGAGGTGGAGTTTCAGAGGCGTCTCGACTGGTGGAGCCTCAAACCGATGCGTCATGCCACCAGCGGCAGTGTGGATGGCTTCATCCAAGCTGCTCAAAAGGCCGCCGGACTCGAAATGACCCCGCAGGCCTCGCCGGAGGTGCTGCGTCGTCGGTTGAGCTTTGTGCTCACGGGGCTGCCTCCTTCAATCAGTAGGTCCGATACGTCCTATGAGTCCTATGTTGATGAACTGCTCAACAGCCCCCACTTCGGCGAACACTTCGCCCGCCATTGGATGGACGTGGTACGCTACACGGACACCTACGGCTACGAATGGGACAATCCCGCCA